>VOFC01005447.1_pt1 | contig 11749 bp, 31 predicted proteins | sample 5384161 | NCBI WGS metagenome assembly VOFC01 (sample SAMN12384722, study PRJNA508395) | human gut metagenome | isolation source: healthy gut B | host: Homo sapiens | reverse complement strand
AAAATATTTTATCAAAATAATCTAATACTATAATATATCTTTATCAAATCTTTTTTGTACCATAGCCTTATTTAAGCTTATAAAAATTAAAAATTATTTTTGTAACTTTCTACTTCATTCCAAGTAGGAATAGATTCTAGTGTCCTAATTTAGTTGTTGTTATTCCACCAACTAAATTAGCAAAATTATTTCTTCCATTTCTTTATTTGGAGTTTCTAATATTTGTGTTATAACAGCTCCTATAAAAGCATCACCTGCACCAGTAGCATCTTTCATCTCTATTTCCTTTGTTGGTATTAATGTTTGTCTTTCTTTGTTGTTAATAAAGCGCCCTTTTTTCCTAATGTAATAATTAAGTTTTTACACCCTAAACTAACTATATATTTTGCAGCTTCTTCTATATTTTTTCAAACCACTTATTAAAACAGCTTCTTCTTCACTTAATTTTACTATGTAGCTATCTTTTATAAAAATCTTTTACAACATTGAACAAAAGTCTCTTGCTTATGAGAAAATAAAGCATCACGATAATTGGCATCAAATGTTATTACTTTATTATTTTCTAATGCATAATCTTTTAATTTATAATAAGTTTTCTTTAATTCTCCTTCAAGAAATGCTGTTGCACTTCCAAAATGAAATAAATCAAAATTTTTTTAATTTAGATTCTATTAACTCAAAAGATAAACAAGAGTCTGCATCTCTCATAAACTGAAAATCTCTATCACCATCTTAACATTTTCTAACTTAAACATATCTCTGTATTCTTGTTAAATGTATCTTCTAAAAAATTCTCCAAAAGCATCCTTACCAAGTTCCACAAAAATATGCTTCTGCACCTAATTTTGATATTCTTCTTTTACCGCAACATTTGCAGGAGCCCCACCAGCTTTTTTTATGAACCCTTCTGTTTCTTTTAATGATTTACACTGCACTTGTTGATATAAAATCAATTAATGCTTCACCTGGACAAAGTACCTTTTTTCATATTTTTATCAACTCTCCTTTTTAACTAGGATTTTAAAAATTTTAATACTACATACTATATATTTCTATATTTTCAATATCTTTAGCTTCTATAGAAGATTTATTGTTATATATAACATTAGAAATAACATATCTGCCACCGTTGACAAAAATTTCTACTATTCCATTATCAACATATATTTTTAGTTCATACTTTCCATCAAGTTTTGGAGTATTAAATACAGTTCCTATTTGAACATCAGAAACAAAAAAACCTTACTTCTATCAACTAAAACTTGGTCATCTTCTACTGATATAACTAACTCTCCAATTTTTAAACTACTGCCATCTTTTAATTTTGTCTCTATTTTATATGGTTCATTAAACTTAAAGCTTGAAATATCAAATCTTTTATCAAACAATTTATCAATATAATTTGGCACATTAAAATAAACATCATTATCAATAACATTTATTACTCTTGGAAGGCTCATCATTCCAATCCATTCCTCACCATCAAACTTCTTGGCATACGCATCCCAATCATTATTCTATTTCCATCTTTATCTAAAGTTGTCTGTGGTGCATATAAATCTAATCCTAAATCTACATAGCTATAATCATTTACTATTTTCATTTCACATTCATCTTCATCATATTCAACTATTGAATATATTGAATTATTTGTATAGTTTTTACCATCTAATGTAATGTTCTCTGGGGATAAAAGTAAAACATACTTTCCATTAACCTTAAATAAATCAGGGCACTCCACATATCTCCTATCTTTTTCATCAAAGCAACGATTTTTTATAAGTCCACTTATCTCCATCCTCACTTGTATAAAATAATGCCTCACCAATAAATCCTGTATGATCTTCTTTTTCAAATTTACTTCCAACTATCATTGAATATTTATCTTTATACTTCCATACTTTAGGATCCCTAGTATGAGTTTTATTTCCTAAAGCTTTATTAGTTATTGGTGGTATTATTAAAAGTTTTATCCTTAATATTATCAAACTTATATCCATCCTTTGAAACTATTTCAACTTGACAAGCATCAAAATTATTATTTTCTGGTCTATGTATATCTCCCCTTTAATGTTTTATTATATTTTATTCCAGTATAATAAAAACGTAATCCATCTTCTTCTGCTAGTGAAGTACCTGAAAACATCCATTACAATCATATTCTTTACTTGGATATAAAGCTATTGGATGATGCTCAAAAATTCACTAAATCCTTACTAGTAGCATGTCCCCAATGCATTGTCCCCATTCACATGAATATGGAAAATATTGATAATATAAATGATATTCTCCTTTATAATATATAAATCCATTAGGATCATTTATCCAGTTTCTTTGTGCTGTAAAATGTATACTTGGTCTTAACATCTCTTCTTTCCTCCATTGTTTCTTTTCTAATATGTAATATTTTCTTCAGTTTCTAAATCAAAAAGTGTATTTTATTTGTATTAATTACAAAGTTAAAATCCTCTCCAACCCTTTTTAAATCATCCTTACCAACACGTGTAACTGCAGTAATTCCTCCTAATTTAAAAATATAAGTTATTCTCATTTTCCCATTATCTCTTCATGTTCTATTTGAGATCTTAATATATTATCTTGATAAAGATTTAAATTTAAGTTATCAAGTTTAATATCTTCCCCTCTAACTCCCATATACATTTTTCCACTTTTTTTCCATCTAGCTTCTTTACTATTCCTTCTGGAATAGTTATCTTATTTCCATCACTAAACTTCACTATATTTCCATTTACATCTACTTCAAAGAAATTCATTTGAGGAGAACCTATAAATCCTCGCAAACAAACTTATTTTTAGGATTATCATATAAATTCATAGGAGTTCCTATTTGTTGAATAACTCCATCTTTCATAACTACTATACGGTCTGCCATTGTCATAGCCTCTACCTGGTCATGAGTTACATAGATTGTAGTACTACCAAGTTCTCTATGTAATTTACTTATCTCATTACGCATACTGACACGTAATTTAGCATCTAAATTACTTAAAGGCTCGTCCATTAAGAATACTTTTTGATTTCTAACAATTGCTCTACCTAAGGCAACACGTTGACGTTGTCCGCCAGATAAATTTTTAGGCTTACGTTTACGATATTCTTCTAATCCTAGTATATCTACTGCCCAATCTACCTTTCTTTTTTTATTTCATCTTTTGGAGTTTTAATATTCTTTAATCCAAAAGCTATATTATCTTCTACTGTCATATGAGGATATAATGCATAGTTTTGGAACACCATAGATATTCCACGTTCTCTTGGTGGCAATTCATTAACTACTTTACCATCTATTGTTATTGTTCCATTTGTTATTTCTTCAAAGCCTGCAAGCATTCTTAGTGTAGTTGATTTACCACATCCTGATGGTCCAACAAATACAATAAATTCACCTTCATCTATTGATAAATTAAAAATCTGTTACTGACTTTTTCTTTGCATTTTTATATTTCTTTTTCAATATTTTTAAATTCTATAAACTCATATATTTTTACCTACCCTTCTTTTGATCCTGATGACATTGCACCTTCTACTAATTGCTTAGAAAATAATGAATAAATTATTAACACCGGAATTGTTATTAATGTTATAGCAGCTAAAACCTCTCCCTTTAGTTATGGTATCATTAGCTGTAATTGAATTTAATCCTATCTGTACTGTTAATAGCTTGTCTGATGTAAACACTAATGATGGCCATAAAAAATCATTCCATATACCTAAGAAAGTAAATACACCTACTGTTGCAACAATTGTCTTTGACATTGGAAGTACTACTCTAAAAGAAATATTTTATCGGTCCACAATTATCCAACTGTCTTTGCTTCGTATAATTCATCTGGAAGTTTAGAAAATACTTGCCTAAATAAAAATATATTAAATGGACTTACTATCATAGGAAGAATATATCCTATAAACGTATTTAGTAATCCTACCTTAGCTATCATTATAAAGTGTATTGTTATTATAGTTTCCATAGGCACAATCATTAAAAAAGAAGAATAATGAATACCCACATATCCCTAAATGGAAATTTTATTTTTGCTAAAGCATATCCCTGCTAATCCATTAACAATAATACTTAAAATTATTAAAATTGTCTGCATAAAATAAAGTATTAAACATATATTTAATTAAACTACTATTAGTTATAATATCTATATAATTTTTAAAAAGAAATTATGAGTAGTTAATGGTGGGAAAAATGCTGCCATACTATTCATATCTTGTGCTATTGCGGCTTCTGATTTAAAAAGAATTCATAACCATCCAAACAATAGGGAACAAGAAAAATAATGATAATACTAAAAAAAGAAATACAGTTAAAATCATATTGAATTTTTTACCTTTTTTTTGAGAAACCATATTACTAATCCTCCTTCCTATTTGTTAGCCAATTTTGAATACCAGTAATGCAATAACTAAAATTGCAAATATTATTGACATAGCTGATGCATATCCCATATCCCAATTTACAGTTCCAGTCTCATAAATATAATAGACCATTGAATATGTTGAAAATGCTTTGGACCTCCTCCAGTCATAACCATTGGCTGAACTACTAACTTAAATGCTCCCTATTGTTATAGTAAGTAATACATAAACAGTTATTGGTTTAAGCTCTGGTAAAGTTACATTTACAAACGTTTTCCATGAACTTGCTGAATCTATTTCTGCTGCTTCATATAAACTAGGAGAAATAGCTTGTAATGCTCTAAGAAAATAATCATTTGATAACCCATTCCTTGCCATATACTCATTATAGAAATTGACTGTAAGGCACTGCTCTTTTGAATGTATAAAAGGCTGTGACGCAATACCTAAATTATTTAATATTGTATTTATTAATCCATCTGGATTATATAACTGCATCCATAAGGTTGATACAACTGCTAATGACATAACTACTGGTATAAAAAATGCTATTTTGAAATATTTTTTACAATGAGTAACTTTATTTATTCCCATTGCTAATAATAATGCTCCCCCATTTGTAATGGAACTACTATTATTACAAATTTTATTGTGTTTAAAAAACGCTTTCCCAAATAATTCATCTTTAAATAATCTAGTATAATTTTCAAGTCCTACAAATTTAGTCGCCTGAGGATCTAATGTGAAAAAAATCTGTAAAACTAAATACTAAAGTTAATATGATAGGAATAAATAAAAATAAAGTTAATAAAACTAGTCTTTGGTCCAAAAAAGCCGTTCCCATTATCTTTTCAGCTTTCTTATTCATTCTCTCATCTCCTTTTTAATTTTGATATCTAAGCAACCTATCCTCTATTCTTCTCATGGTTTTATATAAAGAATCTTTTGGTGTTTCATCATTTAATAAAACGCCTTCCACCGCTTGTTGAAATGATGTACTTATTTGAGGATAAACAGGTGATTTTGGTCTTGGATGACCATAAGTTTCTAATTGTTCATATAATTGCTTAAATAATCCCTCCTCTTGGAATACTGGTATTTGTTCATAAGCTCCATAAGTTGAAGGTAAATTTCCTGTTTTTTCATACATTGTAATTCCACTTTTTACTCCACTCATATACTTTACAGCCTCTGTTCTTTGCTTCAACATTTTTGCAAGCTGATGTTACAGAAAAAAGCCCAACCTCCTGTTGGAGTATATCTTTCTCCATTCCAACTTTCCCCTACTGGATATGGTGCTATACCAAGATTAATATCAGGGAAATTTTCAGTGACCCTATTTACTGTCCAAGCTCCATCAAATAAAAATGCTGCTCTTCCTGATTCAAACAAATCTTCAATATCAACTTTAGAAACATAACCTTTATCAATTAAAGTTTTAAAAATAATTTAATGGTTCTTCATTTTTTTTTGGAATTGAATATTCCATTTACCTTTAATCCATCTTCACTTACAAAATCGCCACCATTTGACCATATAAATGGTGCATAAAAATAAATTGTTGTTTCTCCTGTTGGAAATGGCATATCGATTACATAACCATTATCAAAATAATTTTTTTTGCTTTTCTACACACTTCTAATAACTCACTCCATGTCCAAGGATCATCCATTGGAGGAATCTCAATTCCAAGTTCTTTTATTATATCTTTGTTGTAATAAAATCCCACACTAGATTCCATTACTCCTAGTGAATATAGCTTTCCATTAACTGTACCACTGCTCAATCATTGATGGAAGATATTCATCTAATTCATCTTGTGTTATTTCAGCCAATGGTTGAATAATATTATTTCTTTGCATAGGATGAAACATTAGGCCCATCTACTGTAATAATATCTGGTAATCCACCTGATATTACTGAGGCATTACTTTATCACTATACCCCCTCCACTTTCATTTCTTGGAACAAATTCAACATCTAAATAATACTTTCCATCAAATTTTTCATTAAACTCTTTTTACTGATTGTGCATAAGCTTCTCCTTCTGGTGTATCTTGTATTACATGTACCCACATTGTAACAACTTCTTCTCCCCTCATCATAACCATCTTTTTCTGGAATAACCCTTTTTTATCATTTCCTAGTATAGAGCATCCTGAAAAATTAAAACACAATAACACTAAAAAGTAACAAACATATCCTTTTCACTTTACACTTACCACCTTTCTTTCTCATATTTTAACAAATCCGTTTTTAGTAACCAGTAAAGTAACCGGTTACTTTGTCTTTATATTACCATGATATAGTTTTCATGTCAATATAAAAACTATATAAAAAAGACTTTTTTGATATAATATTATATATAAGGGAGGCGATTGTTATAAAAAAAGTTACATTTAGTGATATTTCAAAATATACGAATTTTTCCAAAACAACTATTTCTAGATATTTCAATGCTCCTGAAACCTTAAAAAAGGAATCAATTGAAAAAATTGAAAAGGCATTAATTGACTTAGATTATAAAGAAAATAAAGTAGCAAGAAGTCTTGCAAACGGAAGGACTGAAATAATTGGAATAATTATTCCTAATTTATATCTACACTATTATTCTAATTTATTGAATCATATTATTAATACATATCCAAAATATAATTATAAATTTCTAGTATTTTTAGGAAATTCAAATCCAAATGAAGAAATGAATTATATTAAAGAGCTATTATCATATAAAATTGAAGGTTTAATATTATTAAGTAATTCTATTGATTCTAAAATCTTAAGCTCTTTAGATATACCAATTGTAGGTATAGAACGTGAAGACAAATATATTTCTAGTATTAATAGTGATAATTATTCAGGTGCTTTAAAAGCTACTAATTTATTAATTGATAATAATTGTGATATTCTTATACACATTAATAATGATGTAAGTAAAGATATGCCTTCATATAAACGTATTGAGGCATTTAAAGATGCATGTGAAAATAGACATGTAAAATATAAACTTTATTTATCAGATAAGGGAAGTTCTTTTTAAATCTTCTTATGATGATATATATAATATATATAAAACAAATAGATAAGGATTATCCTAAAATAAAAAAAGGTATATTTGTTAGTAATGACACTCATGCTAATATACTATTAAATATTCTTATAAGAAATAAAAAGATATTCCTGATGAATATGAAATAATAGGATTTGATAATTCTCCAATATCTACTGAAGCAATAATTCCAATTACAACCGTAGGGCAAGATGTAACTAAGATTGCAAATGAATCAATAAAATTAATGTTAAGACAAATAAACTTAAAAAAAAAGAGGACAATTATTGAAAACGCAACATATAACTATTGACACTAATCTATTTATTCGAGAAACAACTAGCTAAAATCAATTTCTTGATTTAGAAGGGAGCATAAATAATATTTTCCATTTAACACTCCCTTCTAAATTTTTCATTCCGTTTTTGCATAAAAAAATCCATTAATAAATTTCCACATCTCTCATCATATGACCAAACTACTTTCAACAAAAGAATTAAGATTTCTATTATCAATTAAATTAACTACTGAACCACAAGCTCCATATCTTTATTAAAAGTTCCTATAATAAGTTTAGATATTCTACTTTTGAATAATTGCTCCAGTACACATTGGGCATGGTTCTAATGTAACATACATTTCACATCCTAATAATCTCCAATCTCCAATAGTTTTGCAAGCTTCCTCTATAGCTATTATTTCTGCATGTCTTGTTGGATTTTTTTCTATTTCTTTACGATTATGTCCTCTTCCAATAATAACTCCATCTTTAACTATAACTGCTCAATAGGAATTTCTCCTTCTTCATATGCTTTTAGCCCTTCTTTTATTGCTTCATACATAAAACTCATAAAATTTTCTCCTAATAAAAAAGTAATTTTAAAAGGGTAGCTTTATGCTACCCTTTTTAGTAATAAATTCTAACCTTTTTAATACGATTTTTTCAACTTCTTCTACTTTGAATTTTATTTTTCCTATAGTTATTTCTTCATTTTCTTCTGGCATTCTTCCTAGTTCTTCAATTATAAGACCTCCAACAGAATCCAATTCTTCAGATTCCATATTAACTCCTATAAGGTCACTTATTTCATCAAGTTTAGCACTTCCATCAACTATATATTCATCTTCTTTAACAACTTTTACTTTATCATCATGTTCATCATATTCATCTTCAATTTCACCAACAATTTCTTCTACAAGGTCCTCTAAAGTAACAATTCCTACAGTTCCACCATATTCATCTAGTACAACTGCCATATGAATTCTATTTTTTCTTCATTTCATTAAATACTTCTTTTACTTTTTAAATTCAAATGTATAAAAAGGATCTCTCTATATAATCTTTAAGTTTAAAATGTTCTTTATTTTCATTTGCTAATATTAGATCTTTTTACATTTAAAACACCAACTATATTATCAATAGTTTCTTCATATACTGGTATTCTTGAAAAATTGGTCTTTTTTTATTACTTCTAAAATTTCATTATATTTATCTTCAACACTTATTGTTGTCATATCAACTCTTTGAACCATTACATCTTTTACTTGAATATCTGAAAAGTCAAAAAACATTGAAATATCATTTCCTTTTAGCCATCTTCTAAAACGCCCTCTTCTTCACTTACACCAACCATTGTCTTTAACTCTTCTTCAGTTATAAATGGCTCTGCTTCATTTGATCTGCTCTCTAATAATCTTATAAATAAAGATGAAATAGCAGTAAATAAGAAAACGAATGGTTTAAATACTCCAACAAAAATTGCACTGGTTTTGCAACCTTTAATGAAACTGCCTCTGATTTTTGTTTAGCTACAGTTTTTGGAGTTATTTCGCCAAAAATAAGTATTAAAACTGTCATTATACCTGTTGATATTGCTACTGCTGAATCACTTCCGTTAAAAATTTTAACTGCTAATGATGTTGCTATTGAAGATGCACCTATATTTACTATATTATTACCTATTAGTATTGCACCTAAAAGCTTATTTTGAGTTTCTGTTAATTTCTCAACAAGTTTAGCTCCTTTAACACCTTCATCTACCATATTTCTTATTCTAATTTTACTTAATGACATTAATGCTGTTTCTGACATAGAGAAAAAGCCTGACATTAACAGCAAGATAACTAAAATTATTACCTGCCCTGTATAACTGAATCCAAATGTAATCACACTCCTAAATTTTTTAAAATATTTTTATTTAACATTATATCACATTTATTTTATTATTTTGTTATATTAATAAAATAATTTTAAAATTTTTATTTATTACGTTCTTCTTCAATAGCCTTTAGCTTTTTTTCAGTTACCATAAGACCCCTGTTCATAACGGTTAATTTTATAATTTAACCTATCTAAAGAATCTTGCATATCTTCCATTTTTTCAATTAATTTATTACGTTGTTCAATAAGAAGTTCTTTTCTTTGCATTAATAGTGCTATCTCCTTCTTTAAATAAACTAACATATTCTATTAATGCTTCTATTTGAACTCCCCGCTTTTCTCATACATTTCATTAACTCAATCCAACCACAAGATTCTTCATCATAATCTCTAATTCCACTTTTGTTTCGTGGCACCTTTGGAATTAACCCTATACGTTCATAATAACGAAGAGTATCTGGAGATATATCATATTTTTCACTTACTTCTTTTATTGTCATATTATTCCCTTCCTTTTTTATTTTCATCTTTTAAGAAGATATACCATTAACATAATCTTGAACCTTTTGTAATACTTCATCTGGATTTCTTACTAAATCTTTTACTGATACTTTTAAAATATATTTTTCCTCAAATCTTTCAACATCTTCTATCTCAATATTATTAGTTAAAATAACTGCATCTGCCTTTTTTATATCCTCTAATGTTATTTTGTTTTCTATTCCTATTGCACCTTGTGTTTCAACTTTTATTTTAATACCCTTTGCTTTTGCATGTCTTTCTAAAGATTCTGCTGCTAGATATGTATGTGCAATTCCAGTTAAGCATGCCGTTACTGCCACTATATTCATAAATTAAACTTCCTTTCCAATTAATATTTTATATTTATTATTTTATTATACAAAAATATATAATTATCTACAACATTATAACTGATTTTACAATTTTACTTTTGAAAATTTTGCTTTTTCCATATTAATGTGGTAATCTGTGAACTAATGCTATATAGATTTACTTATATTATTATGATATCATAATAATATATATAATTCTTTGTGGGGGTAAAAGTTATGAATGCTAAAGAAAATAAAAAGAAACAAATAATGCTTATGCTTATTGAAAACTATGAGCCCATTACTGTATCAACTATTTCATCTAAATTAAATGTTAGTCCAAAAACTATACGTAACTATCTTCAAGAATTAGAAATGGATTTTCATGACTTAAATATTGAACTTATAAAAAACCTAGCATTGGTATATATTTAAAAACATTGATAAAGAACAAAGAATATTATTAAAAGAAAAAATTAAATATTGTTTTTAGATAACATATACTCATCTACATATAGACAAAAATATATTTTAAAAACTCTTTTAAAAAACAGATATACTTACACTATTCAACTTTTTGCTGATGATTTATATTGTAGTAAAAATACTATATTATCAGATTTGTCATATGTTGAAAAATGGTTGAAAAAATCACAACTTAAATCTTATTAGAAAACAAAATCAAGGATTATGGATTGAAGGTGATGAAAACGTATTTAGAGATTCTATGATGAGCTTATTTCATGAAATAAATGATGAAAATAATAATATTGATGATGCAGAAATAGACAAGCTTGATTATAGAATAGATTATATAAATTATAATAAAATAAAAAAGTTTTTTTCCTAAGTTAGATTTTTTATGCAATTCAAGGTATAATTCAAAAGTCTGAAGAAAAAATTAGATATTATTTTTACTGACCAAGCTTTTGTAAATTTAATAGTTCATATTGCTATAGCTATTGAAAGAATAAAATTTGATAAAAATATTTATATGGAAGAGGATAATTTTGAAGATATTAAAAATAATAAAGAATATGATATTGCAAAATGGGTTGTAGAAGAGTTAAGTAAGACTTTAAATCTTGAAATTCCAGAAAAAAGAAATTGCTTATATATGTCTTCATATGTTAGGTTCTAAAATTCAACATGATATTTCCTTGATGATTATAATTTAATAATCAATTCTCAAAATGATATATATGTTGAATTAGCAAAAAGAAATAATATCTCTTGTATCTGATATTCTTAGAGTTGATTTATCTAAAGATAAAATATTATTAACAGTGCCTTGTTATTCATTAAGACCAACTATAGTAA
>VOFC01003683.1_pt1 | contig 11754 bp, 16 predicted proteins | sample 5384161 | NCBI WGS metagenome assembly VOFC01 (sample SAMN12384722, study PRJNA508395) | human gut metagenome | isolation source: healthy gut B | host: Homo sapiens | reverse complement strand
AATCTGAGGTGAGAAACTATGGCAGACCAGAATAAACGAGATTATTATGAGGTTTTGGGCGTGGAAAAGAACGCGTCCGATGCCGAGATCAAAAAGGCCTACCGCAAGCTGGCCATGAAATATCACCCCGACCAGAATCCCGGTGATAAATCTGCTGAGGAAAAGTTCAAGGAAATCAACGAGGCCTATGAGGTTCTCTCCGATGCCGATAAAAAGGCCCGGTATGACCAGTACGGCTTCGCGGGCGTAGACCCGAACTTCAACCCGAACGCGGGCGCCGGCTTCGGCGGCGGGTTTGGCGGCGGCTTCGGCGGCTTCGGAGATCTCGGCGATATCTTCGGCGACTTTCTTCGGAGGCGGCGCTGCGTCGCCGTCCGGCCGCAGAAGAGGGCCCGGCAAGGGCCAGAACGTCGTCAGCGAGATCGAGATCAGCTTTGAGGACGCGGCTTTCGGCTGTGAGCGCGAGATCACCTTCTCCCGCATCGAAACCTGCAGCACCTGCCACGGCACCGGCGCGAAGGAAGGCACGAGCCCCCAGACCTGTACGTACTGCCACGGCACCGGCACGTGCGCACCCAGCAGAACTTCATGGGCATGACCATGCAGTCCAATCGCAGCCGTGCCCGCAGTGCGGCGGCACCGGCACCATCATCACCGACCCCTGCACCGCCTGCCGCGGCAAGGGCAAGGTGCGCCACACCAAGACCGTCCGGGTCAAGGTCCCGGCCGGCATCGACGACGAACAGTCCTTCCGCGTGCGCGACGAGGGCAATGCCGGATCGAACGGCGGCCCGAACGGCGATCTGCTCGTGACGGTCTCGGTGCGCAAGCACCCGATCTTTACGCGCGACGGCGCGAATGTCATGTGCCAGATGCCCATCTCCTTCACGCAGGCCGCGCTCGGCGCGTCCATCGAGGTCCCGACGCTTGACGGCAAGGTCCGCTACCAGATCCCCGAGGGCACGCAGACCGGCACCACCTTCCGTCTGCGCGGCAAGGGCATCCCCTACGTCGGCTATAAGACCCGCGGCGACCAGTTCGTCACCGTCGTCGTCGAGACGCCGACGAGGCTCACGCGCGAGCAGAAGGAGCTGCTCCGCCAGCTCGAATCCTCCGTCGGCGAAGACGGCCAGCCCAAGCGCAAGAGTTTTTTCGATAAACTCAAGGGCTGAACCCATCCATAAAAGAGACAACGAGCCTGCGGCAGTCCGCCGCAGGCTCGTTTCAGTGTGCCGATGAGTTCTGCTTTTATAAAGCAGTGAAAAGTATGCAGACCTCCTGAAAAATTGCAGAAAAGCAGACCGGGCGCTATTGCCCGTCCAGCAGATCCAGAAGGTCGTCGAGTTCGTCTTCGAGCGCCTCATGGCGCTCACCCCAGCGTTCATAGGCCTTGCTCATCATATCTTCCGGCTCGCGGGCGTCCAGCGCCGCGAGTTTTTCTCTCAGTTCCTGCGCAAGTGCCAGCAGTTCTTCTCGGGAGAGCGATTCCAAAGAAGACTCCTCTGCATCAGCGGGAAAGGGAATGATTTGTGCCATGTGCTTCATCCTCTCAGTTCATTTATGATCGCCTCGGCTGTCAGCATACCGTCCAGCGCGGCGGACGTGATGCCGCCGGCGTAGCCCGCGCCTTCGCCGCAGGGATACAGGCCGCGCAGATACGACTGCCGCGTCTCGTCGCGGAGAATGCGCACGGGAGACGAACTGCGCGTCTCCGGCGCAGTCAAAACGGCATCTGGCCGGGCGAAGCCGTGCAGACGCTTGTCCAGTTCCGGCAGCGCCTGCTCGAGCACGGCGGTAATGCGTTCCGGCAGAACCTTGTGCAGATCGCAGAGCGTCACGCCGGGACGGTAGGTCGGCTGCACATCCCCGAGCGCCCGTGAGGGCCGCTTTTCCAGAAAATCGCCGACAAGCTGCGCAGGCGCGCGGTAATTGCTCCCGCCCGCGCGGAAGGCCGCCTGTTCGATCTGCCGCTGCCAGTACATGCCGCCAAGCGTGGATTTGTCCGGGAAATCGGCGGGGTTCAGCGTGACGAGCAGCGCTGCATTCGCGTTTTCGCCGTCACGCGCATGGTCCGACATGCCGTTTGTCACGACGCCGCCGGCTTCCGATGCTGCTGCAACCACGTACCCGCCGGGGCACATACAGAAGGTATAGGCCGAGCCGCCGCTTGGCAGCTGCACGTTCAGCTTATAATCTGCCGCGCCAAGCCCCGGCGCGTCCGCGAACGGGCCGTATTGGTGCTCGTTGATCTGCCGCTGCGGATGCTCGATGCGCACGCCCATGGAAAACGGCTTCGGCTCCATCGGAATCCCTGTGCTGTGCAGCGTCTCAAACGTATCGCGTGCGCTGTGTCCGATGGCAAGCAGAACGCGGGAGGCCGGAAGCACCGTCTCGCTGTCTGCACTCTGTACGCGGACGGCTGTCACACGGCCGTTTTCCGATTCAAGGCCGGTCAATCTCGTGCCGAAGCGGACCTCGCCGCCGTAGTGGAGAATTTTCTCCCGCAGGTTCTGCACGACCGTGACTAACTCGTCGGTGCCGATGTGAGGTTTTGCGTCGTATAGGATATCCGCGCTGGCCCCGGCCTCGGCAAACTGCTCCAGGATCCAGCCGATGCGCTCGTTTTTGACGCCGGTATTTAATTTTCCGTCCGAAAACGTACCCGCGCCGCCTTCACCGAACTGCACATTGCACTCCGGGTCAAGTTCGCCGGTCTGCCAGAAGCGCAGAACGGCTTCGTGCCGCGTTTTTGCGTCCTGTCCGCGCTCAAGCACGAGCGGGCAGAGCCCCGCCATGCTGAGAACCAGCGCGGCAAACATCCCCGCCGGGCCGAAGCCCACGATAATGGGACGGCTGTCCGGCAGCGTCTGCGGCTGCGGAACGCGGTAGGGCACGTCGCGTGCGGCAGACGCCTTCGGGCAGTGGGCCATCTTGAGAATTTTATCTTCCCGGCCCTTTACAACGACATCGACGGTGTAGATGATGCGCACGTCGTTTTTCTTGCGTGCGTCAACGGATTTTTTCTTCAGGTCCAGCTGCTTGATCTCGTTCGGAGAAATGCGCAGCTGCCGCGCGGCGGCCTGCACGAGCCGGGCCATATCGCCGTCCGGCGGCAAAGAGAGATCGCGGATGCGGATCATCGAAACTCCTCCTGATTCGGTGAAATTTTCATTATCATACCACAGAACCGGCAAAAACGGAAACCGAAAAAACAGCTGCGCCGGATTTTACAAAATGTTCACGCAAACGCAGGGAGCGGCAGTATAATATTCATTATATTGTATCAGAAGGGAGCGCGCTTCTCCTATGGCAAAAACAATCCTGATCGTCGAAGACGACCCCAATATCTCCGAACTTGTCCAGATGTATCTTGAAAAAAGAGGGCTACAACACCCGGATCGCCTCCGATGGCGGACAGGGCATTGACCTGTTTCGGCAGCTTCGGCCCGATCTGGTGCTGCTCGATATCATGCTGCCTGTGATGGACGGCTGGAGCGTGCTGCGCACCATCCGGCAGGACAGCCAGACCCCTGTGATCATGCTCACCGCCAAGGGCGAGACGAACGACAAGGTGCAGGGCCTGAAGCAGGGCGCCGACGATTATCTGACGAAGCCCTTCGAGATGAAGGAGCTGCTGGCCAGAGTCGAGGCTGTCCTCCGCCGCGCGGGCGGTGAAGAGGAGACAGGTCGAGCCCAGACGCTTGGTCTTTGACAAGCTGGTCATCGACCTGGATTCCTTTGAGCTCATCGTCGACGGCAAGCGCATCGAGACGCCGCCCAAGGAGATGGAGCTTCTGTACCACCTGGCTTCCAGCCCGAACCGCGTCTTCACGCGCAACCAGCTGCTCGACGAGGTCTGGGGCTTTGACTATTTCGGCGACAGCCGCACCGTCGATGTCCATGTTAAGCGCCTGCGCGAAAAGCTTGAAGGCGTGTCGGACAAGTGGAGCCTCAAGACGGTCTGGGGCGTCGGGTATAAATTCGAGGTCCTGTAACCATGAAAACAACGTTCAGCCGGCAGTTTGCCCTCATTGCGGCGCTGCTGCTGGTCTGTATGCTCTTTACGGGCGTCTCGTTCCGGTTCCTGATGCTGCGGTATCTGAAAAACGACAAAAAAGAGACGCTCAGCGCCGACGCGGCCGCGGTCGCCTCGCTGGCCGAGGCGTATGACTCGACGGGCGAGTTGGAGGAAAACTGGGATTTCCGGCTGAGTCTTTCCCTGTTTTCCGATGTGGGCGAGGCCGAGGCACTGGTCTGCGACGAAAACGGCTTCATCGTGCTGTGCTCGTGCGACGAGTTTAACTGTGAACATATCGGCCAGCAGGTCGATGCGAATCTCATCACCGAGATTGACATGAACGGCGAAACGTTCCGCGTCGGGGCGCTCAGCGGCATCCATGACGGCAGACGCTATATTGCGGGCAGGCCCGATCGTCTCCGATGATACGGAGCAGACGATCGGCTATGTGATTATCTCTTCCGACATGTCGCAGATCACGGACTTTATGCAGCGCAGCTCGTCGCTGTTTTTCTATGTGGCGATCATTGTGCTCGTGTTGTCGCTGGCCGCGGCGACGTTCCTGTCGCACCAGCAGGCGCAGCCGCTGGCGAAGGTCGCGGAGGCGGCCCGGCGCTTTGGCCGGGGGGAACTCGATACCCGCGTCGAGGTGCCGAAGAGCTGCGGCGAGGAAGTCGTCGATCTGGCAAATGCCTTCAATACCATGGCGGATTCTCTGGAAAAATCCGAACAGCGCAGGCAGGAGTTCGTTGCGAATGTCTCGCATGAACTCAAAACCCCTATGACCACCATCGGCGGCTACATTGACGGGATGCTCGACGGGACTATCCCGCCGGAAAAGCAGCAGCATTACATGCAGATCGTTTCCGGCGAAGTGCGCAGGCTCTCTCACGGCTGGTGCGCAATATGCTTGATATCGCAAAGCTTCAGGCCATGGGCGTGGAGGAGAGCCGGAAGACGCGCTTCGATCTCGGCGAGGAGCTGAGTGATGTGTTGATTACCTTCGAGCAGAAAATCTATAACAAGCATCTCGATGTGCGTGTCGACCTGCCGGACAAGCCCGTCTGGACAAGGGCGGAGCGCGACAGCATCACGCAGGTCATTTATAATCTGATCGACAACGCCATTAAATTCTGCCCCGACGGCGGCAGACTTGCCCTGCGGCTGCAGCTGGATGGCGGCAAGGCGCGCGTGACCGTCGAAAATACCGGCCCGACCATTGACAAGACGAGCTTCCGCTGCTCTTCGACCGCTTCCACAAAGCCGATAAGTCCCGTTCGGCCGACCGCGAAGGCTGGGGCCTCGGCCTCTACATTGCAAAGACCATCGTCGGCGCGCACGGCGGCGATATCTGGGCCACAAGCGAAAACGGTGTAACGCAGTTCAACTTCACCCTGCCCGCTGTCCGGTAACAGCGCGGAAGGTTTACAGACTGTTCAGCGTTTGTTCAAATTCCCGGGATATACTATAGAAAACAGGAGAGTCGGAATGAAGCGTTCCGTTTTTCAAGCAAAGAAGGTGTCTGATATGAGCTTTGATAACAACAGCTTCTATGACGACAATTCCACAAAGAACTGGCAGCCGCAGCCGACGCCGATGGAAGACCGCCGGCGCAGGCACACCGGCCGCTGGATCACGGCGATCGTGATCCTTGCGGCTGGTGCTGACCGGCGTCGGGACGGTGCATCTGGTACGGGACGTGGGCGTGACGCTTAACCGCTCGGACAGCGGCTTCCTCCTGACCATCGGCCGGAGCAGCCCGCCGAAAGCGCCGCTCCTGCCGAGCAGACCAGCAGACGCGAAGGAAGCAGGCTGTTCCGCTGAAGCGCCTGCGCCGGCAGACGCAGCAGGCAGGCGCAGGCCCAGGATCTGCCGCAGCTGACGATCGTCAGTCGCCCGCCGGAATCCCAACCGTTGCTTCGGATGAGGACGGCGCACTGAGTTTGCAGGAAATTTACCGCCGGTGCATCGGAAGCGTCGTTTCCATTGTGACCGTCACACCGTCCGGCAAAGCCAGCGGGACTGGCATCATCATGTCGGAGGACGGATATGTCATCACGAACCATCATGTAATCGAAAGCGCGCAGGCCGTGAGCGTCCTGACGTCCGATGACAATCAGGAATACGCCGCATCGATCGTCGGCAGCGACGAGACAAGCGACCTTGCCGTTTTGAAGGTTCGAAGCGGAAGGGCTTCAGGCAGGCTGAGTTCGGCGATTCGTCCGTGCTGCAGGTCGGAGACAGCGTTGCCGCTATCGGCGACCCGCTGGGCGTGACTGCAGCTGCGCGGCACGATGACAGACGGCATCATCTCCGCGATCAACCGTGATCTGACAGTCAACGACCGCACGATGAGCCTGATTCAGACGAATGCCGCACTCAATAACGGCAATTCCGGCGGGCCGCTCATCAACTGCTACGGGCAGGTCATCGGCATCAATACGATGAAGATGAGCAACTTCTATTCCTCGTCCACGACGGTCGAGGGCATCGGCTTCGCCATCCCGATCGATACAGCCAAGCCCATCATCGACGAACTGATCGAGAAGGGCTACGTCTCCGGCCGTCCCGCCATCGGCATCGACGGCGAGACGCTCCCGGCTACGTACCGCATCTATTACCGTCTGCCGCAAGGCATTTATGTGACGCGCGTCTACCGCAACAGTGACGCTGCGGCCAAGGGCATCTCGGAGGGCGATATCATCACCGCTATCAACGGCATCTCCGTCACGACCATGGAGCAGCTCAACCGCGTCCGTCATGATCTTCTCAATGCCGCGCGCTTCGACACGCTCCATCAGTTCCAGATCGGGGAGCCGTCCCTTGGCGCTGGCAAGCGAAGCAGCGTATTTTTTTGATCACGACAGCGCGCGGATCGGACATGGTATAGACCGCGTGGCCGAGTCCGTAGATCTTGCCGGAGCGGTCGCCCGCCTCGCCGTCGAGAATGCGGTCCAGATATGCGTCCAGCGCTGTGTCGTCCGGGGCTGTGCCGACATGCTCACGGATGTCGCGGAACATCTGCATGACCTTGGCGTTCGCACCGCCGTGGAGCGGGCCCTTCAGCGAGCCGACGGCGCCCGCGATGGCGCTGTAGGTATCGGTGCCGGACGAGGTGATGGCACGGCAGACGAAGGTGGAGTTGTTGCTGGAATGCTCGGCATGGAGAATGAGCATCAGGTCGAGCAGATGCGCTTCCTCCGGCGTGTAGGCCGCATCGGGGCGGATCATGCGCAGAATATTCTCAGCGACGGACAGTTCCGGTTCCGGGTTGTGCAGAATAAGCGATTCGCCGTCAAAATAATGCCGCTTGGCGGCGAAAGCGTTCGCCGCGATGAGCGGGAAGCGCGCAATGAGGCCGATGGACTGCCTCAGAACGTTATCCAGCGCAGTGTCGTCCGCGCGGTCATCATAGGAATAGAGGGCGAGAACACTGCGGGCCAGTTGGTTCATGATGTTGCGGCTGGGAGCCTTGAGAATCATATCCTCGGTAAACCCGGATGGCATGCTGCGCGCGCGGGCCATGACGTCGTTGAAGCGCTGCTGCTGTGCCTGCGTGGGCAGGGAGCCGAGCAGCAGCAGATACGCGACCTCCTCATAGCCGAACGTGCCGTTCCGCCGGTGGGCCGCGACGATATCTTCAACGCTGATGCCGCGGTAATACAGCTTGCCGGGCATGGGGACGCGCTCACCGTCCATCATATAATAGCCCTGCACACTGCCGACCTTGCTGACGCCGATGAGAACGCCCGTGCCGTCTGCGTTGCGCAGGCCGCGCTTGATGCTCTGGTCTTCAAAATACTGCGCAGGGATGGCGTACTGCTGTGCAATGTTTTCGCTCAGATGGGCAATATCGGTTTCAAGAAGCGTTGCCATGGATCGGAACCTCCTGCAATTTTATTTTCTGTATTGTACGAGATCCCAACACAAAATGCAAGAGAATAAATTTGATTATGCAGAATATTTTCCGTATTTCTTAAAATTTGCGGGCGGAACATGAATCTGTGCAAGCGGGGATTGGGCCTCATTCATAAATCAAACCTGCTTCATCTCCGGCATCCAGCGGAAGCACTTGTAATAGATTACGAACAGCACGGACGTGGTCAGCCACGTTGCGGGATAGCACAGCGCAATGGTCCAGTTGCTCAAGTGCGGGAATGTCACGAAAAACAGCAGCGCCAGCCGCAGCAGGCAGGTGCCGAACAGCGTCAGGACCGTCGGCATGACGCTCCGCCCGCAGCCGCGCATGGCGGAGGACAAGACCTCCACGCAGCAGAACGTCGGATAGAAAAACGCCAGCATGGTGATGATCCGGCTGCCCTCGGCCATGACGTTCCCGTCGTCGGTGAAGAAGCGCACGGTCAGTCCGCGCGTCAGGAACATCAAAACGCTGAACAGCGCAGAAAAGCCGAGCGTGCATCCACAGCCCGGTGTGGATGACGGAGTAGATGCGGCCAAGCTGCCGCGCGCCGAAGTTCTGCCCGGCGAAGGTCATGACGGTAATGCCGATGGCGTTGGAAATGGGCCAGTAGATCCCGTCCAGCTTCCAGAAGATCGACCAGGCGGCCGCCGCGTCGGTGCCGAGGAGGTTGATGGCCTTCTGGATGATGACGTTTGCCGCGCTGTACATGATGGTGGCAAGGCCCGCGGGCAGGCCGATGGCCGTCATGCGGCGCAGAAGCGCGCCGTCAAACCGCAGTTCCGACAGGTGCAGACGGCAGTCACCCGGAATGCGCAGCAGCACCCAGATCACCAGCCCCGCGCAGATCAGCTGCGACAGGCTGGTCGCCATGGCTGCGCCTGCCGTCCCGAGACCGAAAACAGCCACGAACAGAAGATCCAGTCCTGTGTTGGCAAGCGCGCAGACGATCAGGAAGTATAGAGGGCGCTTGGAATCGCCCACTGCGCGCAGAATGCCAGCGCCCATGTTGTAGACCATGGAGGGGATCATACCGGCAAAATACCATTGCAGATAGACAATGGAATCCTCCAGCGTGTCGGCGGGCGGGTCGAGCAGGACGAGTACAGGCCGGGCCAGGCCAATGCCCAGCGCTGTCATGACCGCGCCGATCACGACGGAGAATAAAATCGCCGTATGGACCGGCGGCGGACCATATCGTGCTCACCTGCGCCGTAGTGCTGCGAGACGACGACACACGCGCCGGAGGCCAGGCCGACAAAAAAGCCGACCACCAGATTGATGATCGCCAGATCCGAGCCGCCGACGGCGGCCAGCGCCGTCTTGCCGACCAGCCGGCCGAGCACGACGGCATCGACCATGGAATACAGCTGCTGGAGAAGCGAACCCAGCATGATCGGCAGGAAAAAGCGGGTCATATTCGAGAAAACCGGGCCGTGCAGCAGGTCGGGCGCCCGGGAGGATGCGTGTTTCATACGGGTGATACCTCTTTTACCGGAAGGAATGTCAGCCTTACTATCTTAGCGGTTTTTACCGAATTTGCAAGAGGGATCGCGCTTATTTTTTTCTTGACGCACCGGCGGTCAGACGGTATAATGTGGGCAGACCACAGACAATCGAACACAGGGGCGCTGGGCGACCGGCTGAGATTGCGTTTTCGCATGTCCCTCAAACCTGATCCGGGTAATGCCGGCGTAGGAAGCTGCTTCGTATATGGAATTCTATCGACACGCTGCGTACTGCACGACAACAGATCCGGTTGTGTGCGGTACTTTTTTATTTCTGGAGGGATTTTTTATGAAAAAATCCAAGCTGACGCTTCGCTGCCTGTGCGAAGCGGCCATCATGATCGCGCTTGCGCAGATCCTCGGGTATCTCAAGCTCTATGAGCTGCCGCAGGGCGGCTCGATCACGCTGTCGATGCTGCCGATCTTCCTGTTCTGCTCCCGCTGGGGCTTCGGGCCGGGCATGCTCGCGTCCTTCGCGTTCAGCCTGCTGCAGCTGTTTCTGGACGGCGCATACGCCTGGAGCTGGCAGTCGATGCTGGGCGACTATATCTTTGCCTTTACGGTCCTCGGCTTCGCGGGCCTGTTCAGCAAGAAGCGCTTCGGCTTCTTCTACGGCACGCTCCTCGGCAGCGCGCTGCGCTTCCTGGTCCACTATGTCGTCGGCGCGACGGTCTGGGGCGAGTACATGCCGGAGACCTTCTTTGGCATGACGATGACCTCTCCGTGGTTCTACTCCGCGCTCTACAACGGCTCCTACATGGTGCTCGACTGCGCGCTGGTGCTGCTGGTCGGCTGGATCCTGTGGAAGCCGATGGGCAAGTACATCCGCGGCGACGACATCAAGGCGCTGCGCGGCGACGGCAAAGACGCCAAATAAGAATTATTTTTGCAAAACCCGGCCGCAAGGCCGGGTTTTGGTTTACTTTCCGGGCAGGAATCGCTATACTAGCATCAGTTGACAAAGAGAAAGAGAAAGCAGGAACGACCACCTATGACGACTTGTATCAAATGCGGGCAGCCGATCCCGGACGGGGAGCTGTTCTGCGAAAGCTGCGGGCTGAACGGCGAGGTGCCGCAGCCGCGGCCCGCGCTGCGGCCCGTCGGGAGAATGCAGACGCCCGTCAAACGCGAGCCGCGGCCCGGAAAGCCGCAGCCCGCACCGGCGCCGGAGAAAAAGTCCCGCGGCGGCCGGGCCGCTGCCGCGGTGCTGGCGCTGCTCTGTGCGCTGCTGCTGGCGGGCGGGGCCTTCGGCTATGTGACGCTCGACGGAAAGCTGCAGGAAAAAGCAGGACGAGATCGACCGGCTGCAGGAGAAGACGGCATTTTTTGACCGCAACGCCGTCTGTGTGAATGACGACGGCTCGATGCTCTATCACCGCTACGGCTGCGCGCGGCTCGAGCCGGATCAATGCAGGATCTACAGCCGGAAAACGGCCGAGGCCGGCGGCTACGAGCCGTGCCCGGACTGCTTCGGTTCCTGAGGAGGCTGCGATGGATATTCTTGCGTTGTGCCGGAAGATGGTCATCCTGTTTTTCTGTATGGCTACCGGCTTTGCCGCCGCCAAGGGCGGCGCGATGGACCTGCAGAGCAACAAAAAGCTCTCCGCGCTGGTCGTGAACATCGCCAACCCCATGCAGATCCTCGCCTCCGCGCTGACGGGCGAGCATCTGCTCTCCAACGGCGAGACGCTCCGGCTGGCGGGGCTGATCGTGCTGATCTACCTCGGGTTGATCGCGCTGAGCTTCCCGGCGGCAAAGGTGCTGCGCGTCAAGGGCAGCGAGGCGGGGCTCTACCGATTCATGTTCATCTTTTCGAATACCGGCTTCCTCGGCTACCCGATCGTCGAGTCGCTGCTGGGGTATCAGGCGACGTTCTATGTGACGCTGTTCGTGCTGTTTTTCCAGCTGTTCTGCTGGAGCTACGGCGCAAGCCTCATCCGCGGCGAGGCGCGGTTCCGGTTCCAGTGGCAGGTGCTGCGGCAGCCGTGCGTGGCGGCGTCGCTGGCCGCGCTGGCGATCTATCTGTCCGGCTGGCAGCCTCCGGCGCTGCTGCACCAGGCCGTCAAGTATGTCGGCGACATCACGAGCCCGATCGTCATGCTGATCGTCGGCTGCTCGCTCGCGCAGATGCGCTTCGGGCAGATCTTCGGCAGCTGGCGGATCTACGCGCTGACGATTCTCAAGATGGTCCTCGTGCCGCTCGCGGCGTTTTTCGTGCTGCGGCACGTGCTGACGAACGACTTCACGTTCCACGTGCTGATGGTCATTTTGTGCATGCCCGTCGCCACCAATACCACCATCCTCAGCTA
>VOFC01007147.1_pt1 | contig 11755 bp, 21 predicted proteins | sample 5384161 | NCBI WGS metagenome assembly VOFC01 (sample SAMN12384722, study PRJNA508395) | human gut metagenome | isolation source: healthy gut B | host: Homo sapiens | reverse complement strand
TACTGATCGAAACAGTGATTATGAGGATCTTGCAGTGTACTCAGATGGTAGCTTCAAGACCTTTTTAACGAGAGCGATACAACAGCTCAAAAATTGGTCGATTCAGGTGTGGTCAATACCTTTGCCTTTGGTCCAACCTTGGTTGAAAATGGCAAGATAGCTGTATCGGAAAATGAAGAGGTTGGTCAAGCCATGGCTGACAATCCACGTACAGCCATCGGAGTCATCGAAGAAAGTGATGGTAGTGTGCACTATATTGTCATTGTCTCTGATGGTCGTACCAGTGAATCGTCAGGGTTGACCCTCTATGAAATGGCAGAGTTGATGAAATCCTATGGCGTGACGACAGCCTACAACCTTGACGGTGGTGGCTCATCTACCATGTACTTCAATGGTCAAGTCATTAACAAGCCAACCACAAACGGAAATAAAATTTCAGAAAGGGCGGTGAGCGATATTGTTTACATCGGTTACTAAAAAATCAGCCAGCAGACACTTTTTTTCACTTATATCGGTTTAACCATTTTTAGCCTTCTCTTTACCTTTTGTCTATGAACGTTTCTCTTACGGGGAATCATCCATGTTTATGCGTATGATGTTTTTAGCCCCATTGGCTGGAGCACTTATCTATCTGCTAACAGGACTGGGAATGTCTTGGGTGAGAACACGTCTTTCAAAACTACTTTTAAATTCAGCTATTGCCAGTTGTTGCTAGTGCCCGCTTGGTTAAGGGAATCGTTGAGGTTTCAGGTCATTACGACTAGCGTGGATATGCCTTATTGGTATGTTGCTACAGGGCTGCTTTGTTTGAGTATTATGACAGGATTTATCAGACCTAGAAAATTGAAAACTAAAAAAGAGCTTGAGCTGTGCTTCAGGCTTTTGTCTTGCATTGAAAAAAATATTTAGGATAAATATACAAAACCATAAATGAAGAAATTATTTTAAATGAGGAATTTGACTTAAAGACATTTTCATAAAAAAAAAATAACTGAGCTTGATTTTTTTTGTGATAGGAATTTAGATAGAACGAGACTGTCTATAGTGATGTAAGTGCCTTTAATCTATCGTGTTTCCCGGGCGCTAGGGATTTTTGAGACATGAGTTCAAAACTTAGGCATGGAACTTTTTTGATAGCTAGAATCACCCACCGAATCATTTCACCCGCGTCCGTCATCACCTAAGAAAAGTCTTAAAAGGCTTGTTTCTGCTATTAAATATACATGATTTTCAACTTTTTATAAAAATATACAAAAAAAGACTTGCTTTAGTTCTGAATTTTCAGGTAAAATAAGTTAAAATCGAAATCGTTGATAGAAAAGTCAGATCGTTTCACAGAGAATGCGGGAAGCTGAGAACGCATGAGATCAAAGACGACACATTCTTGAGAGCGTATGCGAACTCTGGATGACAGTAGTGTACGACGGTGGTTCCGTTAGAGACTAGGAGTTACAAGAGAGACCTTGTGACTTCATGAGGAAGAGAGGGGTGACCCCTGTTCGAATTAAGGTGGAACCACGTGCCAACGTCCTTGCAAAAGTTGTTTTTGCGAGGGCGTTTTTGTTACCCTTGCTTTTAGTATTTGTAGCTAGCCGTAATAACTTGGTTGGAGTTGAACAGAAAAGGATAAACTATGGAAATCAAAGGATTACGAAAGATTGAACCCATGTGGCGGGTAGTCAGCCTGCTGAGAAAAAATATCATTAAGTTGAATACTAATGAAAATGCCTATGGACCAAGTCCAGCAGTCCATCAAGCTTTAGCATCCTTTGATGCCCATCAGTTACGCAAGTATTCGACTTTGGATCAAGAGGCTTTACGTCAGGCCTTATCTGAACAGTTAGGTGTTCCTGCTGATCAAGTGATTATTGGAAATGGGTCAGACGATATTTTAGTCAATGGCTTTTCTAGCTTTCTAATAGCGAGGAAGAAGTTTTGTTTCCAGATTTGACCTATGGTTTTTACAAGGTATGGGCAGATTTGTATCGCATCCCATTTAGAGAAGTGCCCTTGAACTCTTCATTTGAGATTGATACTCAAGATTATCTGGTTGAAAATGGTGGGATTGTCCTTACTAACCCAAATGCGCCAACAGGTATTTATAAACCTCTCGATCAAATTGAAGAGATTGTAAAGGCCAATCAGTCAGTAGTTGTGATTATTGACGAAGCCTATATTAACTTTGGTGGGGAGACTGCCCTACCTCTTCTAGAAAAAGTATGACAATGTGTTTATCACAAGGACCTTTTCTAAGGACGCCTCACTTGCAGGCTTGCGTGTCGGCTATGGCATCGGAAGTCCAAAGCTAATGGCTGTGATCAATGCCGTCAAGAATTCAGTCAATCCCTATAATGTGGATAGCATCGCAGAAGTCTTGGCGACTGCAGCCGTTAAGTCTTGGGGATTATTATGAGGATAGTTGCGCTAAGATTATGGTCACACGTGACTGGTTCAGCAAGAATTGCAGGCGATTGGCTTTTGATGTGCTTCCTTCAAAAACCAATTTTGTTTTGGTCAAACCACACGGAGTGACTGCAGGCCAATTGTTTGACTATCTCCAAAGTAAGAAAATTTATGTCCGTTATTTTCCAAAAGTGGAGCGTATTTCAGACAGACTACGCATCTATTGGGACTCAGGATGAGATGGAGCGCGTACTAATGACAATACAGGAGTTACAAGCATGAAAAACGACATTAGCCTTAGGAATGCACGATAAACTTTTCAAACGTGCCCGTACCATGTATCAGATTGAGCATCGTATCTGTGACTTGTTGATGACAAAGGGCTTCCTTCGAATTGAGACACCAACTTTAGAGCATTTCGAAGTCTTTAGCGATCTTGTGGACAATGGTAAACTACAATTTCTTTGATAAAAATGGAGATCTTGTTAGTTTACGTCCTGATATTACCAGCCAAATTGGGCGCGTGATTGCTTCGACACAAGTTCATACACCGATTAAATTTTCTTATTCTGGAAAAGTCTTTAACTACAATGAGGAGATGCGTGGCCTATCCAATGAGCATACGCAGGCTGGTATTGAGATCATAGGCTTCCCCGTTCATCAGGCCATGGAAGAAGCTGTGATATCTGCTAAAGAGGCTCTGGATGCTGCAGGGGTCAAAAATTACAAGTTTGAATTTTCACATGCCCGCCTCCTAAACTCATTTTTGAAGAATTAAACCTTCCAGCTGTAAAAGAAGCAGAGTTGGCGGCCTATATCCGTGACAAATCAATCACAGGCCTCAAGGAATTCACCAAAGAAAATCCAAGTCAATATGACAAGGTCTTGGAACAGTTGCCCTTCCTTGTTTGGTGAGACAAGGCCGTTTTAACCAAGGCTAGACAGTTAACAGACAGTGAAGCCTTTTTGACGGCCTTGGATAGTTTGGAAGTCTTTAACCAATCGCTTATCAGATAGTCTCCCAGAGACGACGCTTGATTTGGCTCAATTGCCAGCAGTGCCTTTACTACACAGGGCATGATGTTTAAGGTCTTTGGTGATAAGGTGCCAGATGCCTTTGTATCAGGTGGCCGTTACGATAAACTGTTTGAACGCTTTGGTGCCACCGAGTTAACAGCGGTTGGTTGGGCGATTGATGTCGACTCAGGTTATCAAGCAGTGCATGATGATGTGGAATTTGGAGGTGACTTGGATGACTAGCAATCAAATCACAATTGCCTTGACCAAGGGACGTATTGAGAAAGATACAGTTAAATTACTAGAAAAAGCTGGCTTTGACATGTCTTTCATGGCTGATAAGGGACGTAATTTGATTTTCGAAAGTCCTGACAAACGTTTCCGTTTTCTCCTAGTCAAAGCACCAGATGTGACCACCTATGTCCGACATGGTGTCGCAGATATTGGGATTGTCGGAAAGGATGTTTTGGTTGAACATCCGACAGGCTATTTGGAAATGTTAGACCTTAATTTTGGCCTTTGTAAATTCTCCGTAGCATCAACAGAAGACTATAATCCTGATGACCATAAGCGTAAACGTATTGCGACCAAGTATCCAACCATTGCGACGGATTATTTTAATCAAAAGAGGTGAGGATGTTGAGATCATTTCGATTCAAGGGGAGTGTTGAGATTGCCCCGGTCATTGGTCTAGCAGATGCCATTGTCGATATTGTGGAAACGGGGAATACCCTTGTTGCAAATGGCCTAAAAAGTTTATGAAGATATTTGCCGTATTTCAGCACGAATGATTGTGAATAAGGCTTCTTTGAAAAATAACAAGGAAGTCCTGCCATTCATTTGTAAGATTGAATCACTTGTAGGGAACGAGGAGGTACCGTTCGAATGAAACGATTAACTGGAACAAATAAAGAAAATTGCGGAGCTTCTTTATCAGGAGCAATTGGAACTGTCAAAAGAAAATAGAGACGTTGAAAGCACTGTTCAGGCTATCATTGAGGATGTCAAAAACGTGGAGACGAGGCCCTTCGTGACTATTCAGCTAAATTTGACAAGGTTGACTTGACTGATTTTGAAGTTGGACAGGACTTGATTGATCAAGCCTTTAAAGAGATTGATCCAGAGGTTTTACCAAGCCCTAGTTAATGCCAAAGAAAACATTGAATCTTACCACAAGCATCAGTTGGAGGCTGGTTTTGAGGATCAACCAAGTGAGGGTGTTATTCGTGGTCAATTGATTCGTCCTATCAATCGTGTGGGTGTTTATGTGCCTGGAGGAACTGCGGCTTATCCGTCATCAGTTCTTATGAATGTTATTCCTGCTAAAATTGCTGGGGTTAAAGAGATTATTATGATTACACCGCCTCAAGAGCACTTTGTTCCTGCGATTCTAGTAGCTGCAAAATTGGCTGGTGTGGATAGCATTTACCAAGTTGGTGGGGCTCAAGGGGTTGCGGCCTTGGCCTTTGGTACAGAAACGATTCCAAAGGTGGACAAGATTACAGGTCCTGGTAATATTTTCGTGGCGACTGCCAAGAAACAAGTTTACGGTATTGTCGGTATTGATATGATTGCAGGGCCATCAGAAATTGGTGTTATTGCTGATAGTAGCGCCAATCCAACCTATGTGGCAGCTGACCTCTTGTCTCAAGCAGAGGCACGACACACGCGCACGCGCCATTTTGGTAACAGATTCTGAAGCCTTGGCTGATGCGGTTGAAAGTGAGATTGAACGTCAACTCAAGCTTTTTGCCACGCGAGGCGATTGCTCGTCCATCTGTCGAAAATAACGGCCGTATTATTATTGCCAATGATACAGATGCCATGTTCGAACTTATGAACTTGGTTGCGCCAGAACATTTGGAAATTGCTATGGACAATGCTTATGATTACTTGAAAAAGTGGAAAATGCTGGTTCCGTCTTTCTTGGTCACTTTACTAGTGAACCAATTGGCGACTACTATGCAGGTGCCAACCACGTTCTTCCGACGACAGCGACTAGTCGCTTTTCATCAGCTTTAGGCGTGCACGATTTTGTCAAACGTATCCAATATACACAATACGATAAGGCAGCAGTCAATAAGGCTCAGCACGATATCACAACCTTGGCTTATGCGGAAGGTTTGCAGGCCCACGCCAAGGCTATTGAAGTCAGAAACGACAATAATTGAGAGAGTAGAGGAAGAAGTTATGAGACAAGCAGAAATTGAACGTAATACCTTTGAAACCAAAATTAAGTTAAGCCTCAATTTGGATGCTCAAGAACCAGTAGACATTCAAACAGGTGTCGGATTTTTTGACCACATGTTGATCTTGTTTGCCCGTCACGGCCGTATGTCTTTGGTGGTTAAGGCTGATGGCGACCTTTGGGTTGATAGTCACCACACTGTTGAAGATGTCGGTATTGTCCTTGGTCAAGCTCTTAAAAAGAGGCCTTGGGCGATAAAGCAGGAATCAACCGTTATGGAACGGCTTTTGTACCTATGGATGAAACCCTCGGAATGGCAAGTTTAGACTTGTCTGGACGTAGCTTCTTGGTTTTTGATGCTAGTTTTGATAATCCAAAATTGGGTAATTTTGATACAGAATTGGTAGAAGAATTTTTCCAAGCCTTGGCTTTCAATGTTCAGATGAATCTCCACCTCAAGATTCTCCACGGAAAAAACAATCACCACAAGTCAGAAAGTCTTTTCAAGGCAACAGGACGTGCCTTGCGTGAGGCAATCACAGTCAATCCTGACATTCACGGCGTAAACTCGACAAAGGGGATGCTATGATTATCGTCATTGATTACGATGCGGGGAATACCGCCAATGTTCTGCGTGCCCTTGAAAAGATTGGTGTGACTGCAGAGCTTGTCTGCCGATAAAGAAAAAATCCTAGATGCAGATGGTTTGATTTTACCTGGTGTAGGTGCTTATCCAACGGCTATGGCAGAGCTGGAGCGAAGAGGCTTGGTAGCTGTTATCAAAGAGGCCGTCGCACAGGGAGTTCCCTTTTGGGAATTTGTTTAGGCATGCAGATTTTAACAGAAAAGGGCTAGAACATGAAGAAACAGATGGTCTTGGCTTTTATTCCAGGTGTCTGCTGTCCTATTCCAGCCAGCAAGGAGCAACCTGTCCCACATATGGGGTGGAATGATTTGGCTGTTAAGCAAGCCAGCCCTTTGACAGATGGTTTAGACGGCCAAGCTGTCTACTTCGTTCACAGCTATTTCACGGATGTCCCTAGCCAATATATTGATGTTACCGCAGATTATAGTATTGAGGTGCCAGCCATGATCCATAAAGACAATGTTTATGGGGCCCAATTTCATCCTGAAAAATCAGGGGATATTGGCTTAGGTATTCTTGAACAGTTTGTAGGTTTATGCAAAGCCTAAAAGCTCTTGAGAGCAAAGACTTTTTGTCACTTAGAAAGGATGGTAGGGGAGATGCAAATTCTACCAGCAATTGATATTAAGGATGGACAGGCTGTTCGTCTCTTTAAAGGAGATTTCAATCAACAAACCGTTGTCAATCCAGATGTTATTGAGCAGGCAAAGACCTTTAAGGATGCGGGCATTCAGTTTATTCATGTCGTCGATTTGGACGGTGCCCTTGATGGTCGTGCCACTAACCGTGACTTGATTGCAGAGGTCAAGAAGGTTTCTGGACTTGGCATCGAAGTTGGTGGCGGTATCCGTACCTTGGAGCAGATTCGTGACTATTTGGAAGTTGGCATCGACCGTATCATTATCGGTTCAATGGCTGTTAAAAATCCTGACTTCGTTCGAGCAGCTTTAGAGGAATTTGGTGCCGATAAAATTGTCGTAGGTATTGATGCCAAGGCAGGGTTTGTCGCTACCGAAGGTTGGTTGAAACAAGCAATGTAGACTACATCACCTTGGCCAAGGAAATGGAAAAGATGGGCGTAACCCTCTTTGTCTATACTGATGTTGATCGAGATGGCACACTGACAGGACCCAATCTTGATCACTACAAACGTTTGGTATCTGAACTCACAACCGCCAAAGTCATTGCTTCAGGTGGAATTGCAGAAGTAGCTGACTTAGATCACCTAGAAGAGATTGGTGTGGCAGGAACCATTGTTGGCAAAGCCTACTATAACGGTAATATCACATTAGACCAGCTCAAGGCTTTCGGAGGTTAATATGCTTAAAAAAACGTATTATTCCTTGTTTGGATGTCAAGGATGGTCGTGTCGTTAAGGGGGTTAATTTTGTGAATCTGACAGATGTTGGTGACCCTGTTGATTCTGCGCGTGCTTATTATGAGGCTGGTTGTGACGAACTTGTTTTCTTGGACATCACAGCGACTTCAGATAATCGTGAAACAACGGTAGACATGGTGCGTCGTGTTGCCGATCAGGTCTTTATCCCTTTCACAGTTGGTGGTGGTATCCGTTCAGTTGAAGATATGAACAAGATGCTCAAAGCTGGTGCTGACAAGGTTGCCGTCAATTCCTCAGCCCTAGCCAATCCCGCAACTAATCGCTGATTGTGCTCAAAAATTTGGGAATCAGTGTGTAGTGGCTGCGATTGATGCTAAAAAAGATGACTGATGGGAGCTGGCATGTCTTTGTGGCAGGTGGCCGTAAGGATACAGGTAGGGACCTCATCCAATGGGCTCAAGAAGTCGTCGCTTTGGGGGCTGGAGAAATTCTCTTAACCAGCATGGACAAGGACGGCACTAAGTCTGGTTTTGATTTGGAAATGCTCAATCGTGTAGCGGAGGTCGTCGATGTTCCAATCATTGCCTCTGGTGGTGCAGGAAATATTGAGGATATTGTAGAAGTCTTTGAAAAGACAACAGCGACGGGTGCTCTGGCAGCCTCTATCTTCCACTTTGGTGAGGTAAATATAGGCGAAACCAAACAAGTCTTGGCAAATGCAGGAATCGAGGTGAGACAATGACAGAGGTTAAACTTGATTTTTTGACAAACAAGGCGGACTGGTACCAGTCATTGTGACAGACTTACAAGACCGGGCAGGTGCTCATGTTGGCCTATATGAATGAGGTGTCCTATCAGTTGACCCTTGAGACCAAACAAATGCATTACTGGAGCCGTTCTAGAAACGAGCTTTGGCATAAAGGGTGCCACATCTGGTCATTTCCAACATGTCAAAAGCATCAAGACAGATTGTGATCAGGACACCTTGCTTATCGCTGTGGAACAAGAAGGAGCAGCCTGTCATACAGGAGCCTTCAGCTGTTTCTTTACGGATATATATGATGACAATCAAGATAGATAGGAGTAGCTATGTTAGAAACACTTTATAAGGAAGCCTTAGATCGTAAAAAAATCCCAAAGAAGGATCTTATACTAATTACCTTTTGATAAGGGGCTAGACAAGATTCTTAAAAAGGTTGGCGAAGAAGCAACTGAAGTTGTGATCGGAGCCAAAAATGCTGATAAAGAAGAAATTGCCAACGAGACAGCAGACGTCCTCTACCACCTAGCAGTCATGCTCGTTGAAACAGGGGTAGCCCTGAAGACGTAGAAGCCGTACTTAAAGCACGTCAAGGCAAACAAAGCAATGTCCATGACCGAAAAGAAGTAACGGATTATTAAGGATTATATCAATCGATTTGAACTAAGATGAAAAAGCCTGAAGTGATATTCAGGCTTTTTTTTGCTAGAAAATCCTAATCTTTTTTTCCTTCAAACCAACATAGGAAAGCGCTTTAAAATGCTATGATAGGAGTGAAGAAAGCTCGTTTTATTTGAAGGATTTGGTGTGCTTATTTATACAAATGATTGAGGAAAGTAAGGATGTCCTATGAAGAAAAATACTCCTAATATTTTAAAGATTTCTTGCTTATCTATTCTCCTCCTCTGTTCTATTCTTTTAGTTCGTTGCACAGTGATACTTCCAATTACTTACTCAAAAGTCAGGGAAAAAACGCAAAGAATCTTGGCTCATAATGGTTTTAAGGGAAAGGTCGAAGTTAAGCTTATCAAAAAGGTGTTTCTAGATTCAGATGGTATTTATGTCTATTATACCTATTCAGAGGAAACCTACGATAATCAACCCATAATATTAGATGGAAAAATTACATTTCAACTGGACTGGACAGTTTATAGTGAAGAATATGTGACCCCAAGTCATTTACTGGGAAAGCTATTTACAACAAAAAATCTGTAAAAAAGAAGAGCAAAAACTCTTTAAGGAGCTTAAAAAGCAATCGTTAGGCCTTGATATCGAAGAATTCTCCTTCAGCGATAATACACGATTGATCAAGAGGCTGGTAATCGTAAAAAAGCATTTAGCTGAGGAAAACCGTAAAAACGGCAAGTATGATTTTTATGGGTATTATCAAATTCCTTATCAAACAATGATTGATGAACATATTGTTACTATGTCAATAGAAGTAAGTGATACAGATAATACCAGTAAGAAAGATTTAGAAGAGGCAACGAAGAAACTGAATGCTAGCAAGCTACCTGACGGAGAGTACGAATTTTATTTTTACTCAATTGATAAAGAAAATTCCGCTTATTATGACAATTCACATATATTGGCTATACCTTTAACATACAAGATGGTAAGGTTGTCCAAGATGAAGATGATTAGAAAGTATTTTGATTTTCATCGATAAGCTAGACTGCCATACTAGGCCGTTAAAAGTGGGGTTACAGCTAAGTGAAAACACTAACCTCAAAACATGCAAAAACATCTCCGAAAAATCAGTCGGAGATGTCTTTTTATCTTACAAATTTTTTTTCTTTTTAGCTTTTTTTGGTTAGGGCAAGGTCACAATTTTCAATACTTGAGATAAGGTGATTAGTCAATTGGAAGTCGTCCACTTGGGGATTCAAGTACACTTCGTAGACCAGTTGCATGATTTCACCCCCACCTGTGGTATTAAAGGGAAATCAAGTCGCATTCACTTGTGAAATTGAGCAAGGGCTTTAGTGATTTTTTGGTCAATCAAGTCTTGGTAGGAGACGTTAATGGTCAGAAGTCTACGACGTTGGTTGTCGGTACGACTTTGACGATTTTCCAAAAGAAGCCAAACAGCTAAAAGAAAGATGGTAAAGAGGACGGCCAGTAAGAGATAACCTGTCCCAGATGCCAGACCAATAATCATGGCCATGAAGACAGCGATTAGTTCTCTAGAACCGCTGGTGGCAGAACGAAAACGAATCAGACTAAAGGTCCCCGCTACGGCAATAGAGGTCCCCAAACTACCATTAACAAGGAAGATAACTAGGGTCATCAAACATGGAAGTAGGGTCAAACTAATGACAAATTCTCTGGTGTAGAGGGTCTCGGTATTTGTAAGTCCAGGTCAGGGCCAATTCCTAAAACGAGGCTGACCAATAAGGCCAGCATGAGTTGAAGGGGACTTGCAGTTGCGGTTGCATCATTAAAGATAGAATTGAAGAGATTAGACATAGGCAGCAGCTCCTTTTTCTTCCACTGGACGTGGTCCGTAGTCTAGACCTTGAGATTTATGATAGGCACAGCTGTATTTTGAAAATTTCTGCTCTTCCAAACCATGTTTGTCTAAGATAGCTTGAAGCCAGTCTGGCTTTTTGCCAGGTGCCTTAATTTCCATGATAATCGTATCTTCATCAAGAAGGGGAAAACCATGATTTCCCATAAAGAGACTGACGTCTTCATCACGGTAAGTCAAATTTTGGTCAAGGGTAACACGAACTTTATTGTAGGCATAGCCTTCGATAGTCTCTTTTTCTTTCATCGAAAACGGTCGTAGTAGATATACATACGAGGTTTGAGCCCCTCATCGTAGCGTTGACGTAAGTGGTGAATATCCTGTAAGAGCTGGCGGTCAGTGATTTGACCATGGTTCTTACCATCTGTCATCAAGTTAGTGATGGCAAGCGGTGTTGAAACGAGACGAAACTTATGACCGATTCCTTCATCATCTTTGGCTTTAACCTCTAAAAAAGACCTTACTATCAATTTTGGGATTGGCTAGGTAGGTACGCATGCGGATTTTCTCTGACGGTGATTACCATCTAAGGCATCTTGATGACGTCAAAATTATCCGTATCAAAGTAAATATTTGAAATGGTAGATGTCGGATAATCGTCCTCTACCAAATACTCCTTAAGATCAGCGAGCAGGTCCTTCAAGATTGTCCTTTGAGACCACATATTTTGTTTCAATACGTTTAAAACGTGTTTCCAATTGTTTAACCATGAAAAACTCCTTTTTTAGATAAGATACAAAAGCCGTAAAGCAACTCCCAGGAAAATAGGGGGACCAGCCGCAGGAGTTTATCTCCAAGCAGGGCCCATCTTTTTTCCCCGAGTTGTAGGCGTGTTCAATTAAATAAGATACAAAGCCGTCAATTCAAGATTT
>VOFC01004605.1_pt1 | contig 11762 bp, 19 predicted proteins | sample 5384161 | NCBI WGS metagenome assembly VOFC01 (sample SAMN12384722, study PRJNA508395) | human gut metagenome | isolation source: healthy gut B | host: Homo sapiens | reverse complement strand
TTCTGCCAATCGTCGCAGGTATGGTCGAATACGGTGACCTCTTTGGCTCCGGCGGCAAAACATTGTCTGACGATTTCTTCAATCAGTTTCGGATTCGTATTTCCTGCCAGTTCCGGCACTTTATCCCAACCGATATTAGGTTTTACAACCACTTTCTGTCCCGGTTTCACGAATTGCTTCATACCCCCCAGTTCGCTTATGGCACGGCGGAACATCTCTTCGGGTTCTCCGCCCATAACGGCCACCAGATCAGGATTGCTTCCGTTTGCTTTTATTGATTGTTTGAGTTAACACCTCCATAGCCTCCGAACGCTGTATAGTCATGGCGGCACCAGTAATAGCTACTGTCTTTAAAAAATCCCTTCTGTCCATCTTTCTTTTTTAGTTTAGAGTTTTGCAATTGCCTTTAGCAGGGCGTATCCGCCAAACCATTGCAGTAACATTCCCGGAATACCGATACGGAAGTCCTGTACTGCTTCGTAGAAACTTCCGACGATGGCCCATTCAAATGCAACGCCTATGACCTGATAAGTGAGTACGACACCAAGAATGGCCAGTAATGAAACCGATTTTATAGTACGTGCTGCAAGAGCTGAAGCTCCGGCGAGTAAGGACGATTTGATTAATAGGATGGGAAGTACCGCTTCCGAGGGCATGGCAAACAATAAATGATTGATGACTGGTGAAAGAATAGCAGTCAATAATCCTACAAGAAAACCATATTTATAAGCCGCAATCAGCGTGAAAAAATAAATAGGTAACAGGGTAGGACCACCATAAGGTACAAGATGGCATAATTGTGGAAGTGCAATGTTACCCGCTACGAATAGTAAGGCGAACAGGTAGGTTTTCACATTGCTGTGTTTCAGCGAATAGAGTTTGACGGATGTTTCCATTTTCGTTGATACTTTAATGTTGAATAGAACGATAATATATTAATAATAAGACTTTTCTTCAGATAAAAGGTTTAATCCGACTGATATATTATTTTAATCCTGTAGGAAAATAGGACAGGCAGGGAGCCACCAGCACGCAGGTTTTGATTTAGGCTTTTCTGTTATACTTCCTGTTTCACTTTTTAATATATTATGAATACTCTTCCTGTTTTACCTTTTCTTTCTTTATAAAGTAAGAAAAGCACACGCAGCTGCTGCAAATACACTATAATCGAATGGGGCTTTCACATTCAAGGAGAACGACATGGAGAATGCAAAAAGTTAATAACAGAATACCGCTAAGAAGAGTGACCCAACGTTTCTGGAAACCTATTAATAGCAATATACCGAGAATCGTTTCTGCTATGGTAGCCGTCCATGCCAATAATGGTATTAGAAATTTGGGGATCCATGGCAACAAAACTCCGGTATAAGCAGTAAAGCTTTCCATATTGCCCCAAACTACATTTTCGCTTCCCAACAAAGGAGTCCATAAACCTAAGCGGTCTGCAACTGCCGACAAGAATCCGATTGCAAGCGCAAGGCGCGCAAACAAAGATATATAATCTATTTTTTAGTCATATTGGTTCGTATAACAAAGATTGATATTCAGAAAATATAATTGTCAGTATCAAGTGGCAGTTTCTTCCTATAACAACGAAAGAGAAGCCTTGTATGTTCGGAATAAGCATACCTAATGTCCCGATAATTGTATAATAATATGCAATTTCGTTATGGGAGATTATCCGTTCATTCTTTCTTTTAATCTTTTCCCCATGCATGCGTATCGAATAGACAACTTTGGCGCATCGTCTCATACATCTCTTTAAATCTGGACATAGGTATGGTATAGCTTAGTTTGTCAGCTTCGAAATGAGGGCGAACCGATGGGTCGAAGAAACCGAGGAAAGTGCGTTTGCCTCCTTTACGATTTTCTATCGTGGCTTGCGTCACTACAGCACTACAGCCGGAACCAAAGGTAGAAACGACGCAATCTGCTGCGTTATTATCATAAAAAGCCCAAGTGGTCAAGCCCGAAAGCATATCCGGATTTGCCAGAAATACGACACCTTCTATTTCTTCAAGGCTTTCTACCTTATCTATACGTGCAAAATGAAGATACTTGTTTTTCTGTTCGGGGAACCCGATTTGCTGTATAAAGTCGATGACCATTTCAGGAGTCTGTTTGTATTTCTCTTTGAGCGAAACGAAAGTTGGTACACGTTCTGGCATTTTGGTGAAGGCAGTATAGAATTTACCGCCGCCACAACCGATGTTTTCGGCATTCAGGCTGATAATACCACCATCTCTTACCGTTCTCATACCTTTGAAGAAGCAACCGTTTATCTTTTCTGTTTCTCCTTTTTGCTCGTCCGAGTACCAGAAAACAAGAGGCAATTCAGCATTTTTTCCGAATGCCTCTTTGAAATTTTGAATAAAAGTTTGGATGTCCATAAGCTTATCAATTTTGGTTCTTTATGTAGGTCTTTCTACAAAGTTAGAATAAAAAAAGGATAAGCGCAAGTGATTTAAAAGTTAATGTTTGATACACTTTTTCTTACACTCTTCCAGCTTCTCCAATCCCTCTTTCGACAGTTTGGGGTAATGTAAATCCAATTGCTGCATCCGGTCACAAATAATTCGTCCTACTGCGTAACGCATGAACCATTTATTATCGGCAGGGATTATATACCATGGAGCCAGTTCCGTTGATGTCTCCGTCAGTACATCGGCATAAGCATTCATATAGTCCTCCCAGAATTGACGCTCTTTTGATGTCCGCCGAAGAGAATTTCCAGTTTTTAGATGCATCGTCCAGTCGCTCCATGAATCGATTTTTCTGTTCGGCTTTCGATACATTGAGAAAGAATTTCAGGACAATCGTTCCATTCTCCGTCAGATAGCGTTCAAAATCGTTGATCTGTCGATAACGACGCTTCCAGAAGTCGGGATCAATGTCATTTATGGTTTCGACACCTGGTAACTTGTTGGATAGAATAATTTCCGGATGCACTTTGGCAATCAGCACATCTTCGTAGTGCGAACGGTTGAAAATGCCGATTCGTCCTCTTTCCGGGAGAGAGCGATTGATACGCCAGAGATAATCATGGTCCAGTTCTTCAGCAGACGGTTGTTTGAACGAATACACCTGGCATCCCTGTGGGTTAATGCCGGACATCACATGCTTGATAGTTCCGTCTTTTCCGGCAGCGTCCATCGCCTGAAAAATAACCAGAACCGAGTAGCGGTCTTGTGCATAAAGCATACTTTGCAGCTCCGAAAAGCTTCTCAATATCCTTTGCCAGTTGCTCTTTAGCGTCTTGTTTGGATAAATCGCCAGTGAATGACGAGTCAAAATCCGATACCAAATGTTTCTTTCCGGGCTTTGCCAGCAGGTCTTTTAGAATATCCTTTTTCATGTGACGGTAGTTTTAATAGTTCTATTCAAATAAAACAGTTGAGGCAGTCAATTGGTTTTTATAATCAGTATGTTTGAGACATTTCATGAGAAAGAGGCTTCTTGACGGATAATGACCAAAAATGAACGGATATTGCTCTGGTATCATGAAGGAATTTATCCGAAATTTGCAATCGAATTAGTACTATATAATAAAAGAAACAATGAAGTATTTGAATAAAGAAACCAATGGTATCACCCTTTCACGTATCGGACTGGGTGCCATGAGAATGGCTGACATTCAGCAGGGAGTCGACACGATACATGCCGCGCTAGACAGTGGAATTACGTATCTGACTTTTATGGTCACGGAGAAAGTGAACTGGTGATCCGCGAGGCTTTGAAAACCCGGACGCGCGAAGACATTTTTATCGCCGTCAAGTTTTGTGGAATGCTCACTCCAGATGATCGGTTCTATGGTATTGACGTCCGTCCGCAGAACGTACAAAATTATCTGGTTTACACTTTGAAACGATTAGGCACAGATTACGTTGAACTCTATCAGCCAGCACGCATCAATCCGCACATCCCGGTGGAAGATACTATTGGTGCCGTTCTCCGTCGCCATACCTATGCCAGCGGCAGTTATCAAGGTCAAAGAATAGATTTATAATCTGATTCTTGATGACATAAGAGTGGTAGACGTGTTCTTTATCAGGAATATAACTTTTAATGAGTTCAACCTGTTTTCTCAAACGCAGGCTTTCTTCCTCACTCAACTCTTGCCTGGTATGTAATTTCTTCAACTGACCCGCCTGTTGCAGACGGATGCCGGATGTCATAGCCATTATTTCCTTTTTTTCAATTCAGCAGAATGAATGATGAGATAGCCCTTGAAATCGGCTGAATAAGCTGTGTGCTCTATAATATCATCCGGATACACCTGCATCACCGTGTTCTTTTTCAGTGTATGCGATAAATAGTTTATTCCTATTGTAATTTCTCCGGAAAGAACAAAGATGAGGAATAGCCTTTTAAGCGTATCGGATAGTTTTTTGACTTGAACCGGCGAACGACGGGAGTTATCTATATCTATGACGGACAATTGCTCCTGAAAGGTAGCTTCTGCGGATATTCTTTCAAAGTATTCGGGCAAAGCTAAATCTACCACCTGTTCCATAAAAACACTATTATAATTTGTAGAAAACAAAGTTCGCACTATTCTTACAGAAAAAAGAGAGTATAGGCCACTTTGTTTTAGTCAGAATCCGATATTACATATTTTTAAGACGATAGCGTCTTCAATCGGGAGAAAAACAGACATTCAACTTCGTTTTCCATAATAATTACTTATATTTGTCCGGATATGGAATAAGAAAACCGATATGAAGTATTTGTTAATATGTGCAGGCTTGCTTCTCATAGTCTTTCACTCATGGGGACAGGAGAGGCTTGCGGATAGAATCGCTCCTCCGTCAGGATATGTTAGAGAGACCTGCTCCGATAATTCGTTTACAACTTATTTGCGCAATTTGCCATTATTGCCTAAAGGCAGTAAAGTGTTACTTTACAATGGAAAAGAAAAAGCCAATCAGGCAGCCGCATTTGCAGTCGTAGATATGGAGATAGGTAATCGTGATTTGCAGCAGTGTGCCGATGCAGTGATACGCTTGCGGGCGGAATATCTGTGGAAACATAAAACGGTATGCAGACATAAAATTCAACTTCACAAGTGGATTTACTGCCGAATATAAGAAATGGGCGGAGGGAAATCGAATAAAAGTCAACGATAATCAGGTTCAATGGTATGCTTCGGGCAAGGGAGTGGATTATTCCTATAAAACTTTCCGTAACTATCTCGATATGGTTTTTTATGTATGCCGGAACTGCCTCTTTATCTCGTGAACTCCCAGCTGTGCTTTATACTTCCTTGCAACCCGGGGATGTCTTTATTAAAGGCGGTTCACCCGGTCATGCTGTGATTGTTATGGATGTTGCCATTCATCCGAATACCGGGAAGAAAGTATTTCTCCTGGCACAAAGCTATATGCCTGCCCAACAGATTCATATCCTGGTCAATCCAACCAGCCGCAACCTTTCTCCCTGGTACGAGCTGACGGAAACGGATGCAGGGAAACTATACACTCCGGAATGGATTTTTTGAGAAGAAAGACCTGAAGCGTTTTAAATAGGATAATAGACGTAAATGCAGCATAACAGAGAAATAATTAAATCTTTTCTTACTTGATTTTCTATCTTTTTCCTTATCTTTGGCATTCAACAAACCGTTTTAATCATACAACAACGAAAAACAACCGATTATGAATTATGATTTATCAATGAATGCTAACCAGTTGGTGGCATTCCTTCAAAAACAAACTTCAGAGTTTACAAAAGCTGACATTATCTCATTTATCCAGCAAAAGATATCCGCATGGTTAATTTTATGTATCCGGCGGGAGACGGGCGTCTGAAAACTCTGAACTTTGTCATCAACAATCAAGCTTATCTGGAAGCTATTCTCACATGTGGAGAACGGGTAGACGGTTCCAGCCTTTTCTCATTTATAGAAGCGGGCAGTAGTGACCTTTATGTAATTCCCCGTTTTTGCACAGCATTCGTTGATCCGTTTGCCGAGATTCCGACGCTGTCTATGCTGTGCTCTTTCTTCAATAAAGACGGCGAACCCCTCGAAAGTGCACCAGAACACACTCTTTACAAAGCAAGCAAAACTTTTACAGAAGTTACCGGAATGGAATTTCAGGCAATGGGCGAATTGGAATATTATGTAATAGCTCCGGATACTGGTATGTTTCAGGCAACCGACCAACGTGGTTATCACGAATCGGGTCCTTATGCTAAATTCAATGAGTTCCGTACTCAATGTATGTCTTACATCGCACAGACAGGCGGGCAAATAAAGTATGGACACTCCGAAGTGGGTAATTTTACGCTGGATGGTTATATCTATGAGCAGAATGAAATAGAATTCCTGCCGGTTCCCGTATCGCAGGCAGCAGATCAATTAATGATTGCCAAATGGGTGATTCGTAACCTGGGATTTAGATATGGATACAATGTAACCTTTGCTCCAAAGATTACGGCAGGTAAAGCAGGTTCGGGCTTGCATGTCCACATGCGTATCATGAAAGACGGAAAGAACCAGATGCTGAAAGACGGTGTTTTGTCGGAAACAGCACGCAAGGCAATTGCCGGCATGATGGTGCTTGCTCCGTCAATTACTGCTTTTGGAAATACGAACCGACTTCTTATTTCCGGTTAGTGCCTCATCAGGAAGCACCTACCAATGTTTGTTGGGGAGATCGTAACCGCTCTGTATTAGTGCGTGTACCTCTGGGATGGGCTGCAAAAACAGATATGTACATTGGCAAATCCGTTGGAAAGCGAAAGTCATTTTGATACCAGCCAGAAACAAACGGTAGAAATGCGTTCTCCGGATGGTTCGGCAGATTTGTATCAGCTGCTTGCGGGACTGGCTGTTGCCTGCCGTCATGGTTTTGAGATTGAAAATGCGCTGGACATTGCTGAAAAAACTTATGTAAATGTGAATATCCATCAGAAAAGAAAACGAAGATAAGCTGAAATCACTGGCGCAACTGCCGGATAGCTGTGAAAGCTTCTGCCGATTGCCTGCAACAACAACGGGCAATCTTTGAACAATATAATGTATTCAGCCCGGCAATGATTGACGGTATCATCCGCAGACTTCGTGGTTATGAAGATAAAACATTGCGTGCGGATTTGGAAGGAAAAGCCGATGGAGATGTTAGATCTCGTACATAAGTATTTCCATTGTGGATAATTAAAAAATGATATACGGATAAAAGACTATCTTCGGTTGAAAGGTAGTCTTTTATTTTTTATATAATACATTCAGACCAAACAGGCTACAAATTTACAGGTTTGGTCTACTTAATGCCGGGTTTGGTCTACAAACTCTCTACGCAATCGGTAAAACTCTACTTTTGTCTCATTCAAACCCTAAAACAGATAAAAGAATGAGGATTATTTTGTTAAGTGCGTTCGCCTTGTTTCTATTACTTCCTGAAAATATACAGGCACAGGTTACTGTGAAAACCGGGTATATATCTTCTTCCCGATATAAAGATGAAAATGGACAGTATCCCGGGAAAGGGGATATGTGCTTTGTGGAAGGGAACGTCAATATTCCCCGTATCACAGAAAATGAATGAAAGAAATCAGCCAACTCTTTGGATGATTTCGGCAGGAGGAAGCTATACGGCAATGAATAATAAGAATCTTCAATCTTACATAGACATAGAATCAAATTATAAATATGCAGTTGAGCGTAACCAATATTCGCCCTATCAGCAAAAAATGGCTTTTGTTGACGACTGTCGGTGCAGGCGTCTATGCCTCTTCTGATGTAAAACTGAAGAATGTTCTGGGACAGGGAGGAGTTATTTTCATCCGGCAGTTCAAGTCCAATTTATCTCTTGGAGCCGGTTTGGCTGTGAACAACACATTTGGTTATCCGATGGTATTTCCTGCTATTTATTTTGATTGGAGCACTGAAGGACGTTATCAAATTAAAGTTTCGATGCTGAATGCCATGGAAGTATCGGCAGGAATGAAAATGAATAAATATCTGAATCTAAGGATCGTGGCAGAGATGAACGGGTCATTGGCATTGTTGGAAAGAGAAGGAAAAGATACTATGTTTTCCCAGCAATTCATTATTGTAGGTTTACAACCGGAAGTAAGTATGGGGAATTCTTTTTCAATCACTGCTACTGCCGGTGTGTCGTGTAGCAGAATAGCTTATTACACTACCCGCACTTTAAAGGCTTTCTTCGAAGATATGTCTAAAGATACTGATCCATATTTTAAACCGGCAATGTATGTTTCGGTGGGAATGAAGTATAAGTTCTAAAAAATGGTAACTTTATCGCCTGATGTCAGTTAAGATACTATTATATACGTTACTGAAGCAAATTGGGATATTTCTTGTAGTCTCCTTTTTAGTGTTCAGAGGCACTTTTGTCGAAAGCGATAGTTTAGGGCTAAATCTTTCTACGGGAGTTAGTCTTTTACTTTCTGTCATTCTATGGGGAATCATAAATCTGCATACTTACTGGTTAATTCCCGGTTATCTGTTTCAGCGTAGATATAAAAAGTATATCATATATTTGAGTTGCCTTGTTGGATTTATGCTGACCGCCATGGTTGGTGCTATTTGTTTTTCTAGGGCAATATTATGTTATACCCGAACAGATGCAAAGACTAAACAGTGATCTCCCTTTCTTTCTGTTGATAAATGCATTGGCACTGATACTCTATTTCCTGGCTTTTTCTTTTACTATTTTTCTGCATCGTTGGGTGGCCTATCAACAACGATTAAATGAATTGGAGAATATTAGCATACAGACTGATCTAAATCATTTGAAAGATCAACTCCAACCGAGTTTTTTTTTCGAGAATATTGAATAAGGTACGAACCTTGCTGGGAGAAGATGGAGAAAAGGCGTCATTGCTTATCTTTAAATTAAGTCGGTTGCTTAGATACCAACTTTATGAAAGTGAACGGCAACAGGTATTGTTGGGAGATGATATCGATTTTATGACTGATTATATGAAGTTGGAGAAACTATGTAATCCGGAGTTTAATTTTGAAGTCAACATCCTGAATGAAGTGCGTTATATACAAGTTCCTCCTTTATTGTTTATGCCTGTGATAGAATATGTGATTCAGACAACTGTATGTGGAGAGAATGGAAAGGGAGAAAATATAAGGATCGATTTTCAAATGGAAGAGAATCAGCTTCGATTTATTTGTACATACTGTCTGCGAAAAAAGGAAAGTCTGCAAGTAGCACCTGCTTTTGACAAGTTACGGCAACGATTGGACTTGTTATATCCGGGAGGTTATCAATTAAAAAGTGGCTATAATGATGAGGCACTGTGTACCATTGGTTTAATGTTGGAATTATGAAAGATACCTGGAATGTATACGATTGGGGAAGAATCTGGTAAATGACCGTTTCAGGCTTATCAGTAATTTACTATTGCTATTTATTATACTCTTTTGGGCTTTCAGAATGTATATGGAGATTTTACTAGAGAAGGTTTCCTATATGCATATCCGGTTAGTATATTGGTTTTTGCATTTCCTATCTATCTGAATATATATTGGTTAGTGCCCCGTTTCCTGTATAAGGCCAAGCGCAAGTTATGGTGTTATTGGATTTCGTTTCTCGGAGTCAATTTAGTGAGTGTATTATTAGGATTTATATTTCTGTCTCCATTATATCAACGATACGGTATTCGTGGGTTTTGTATACAGGATAACCACGCTGTTTCTTTTGATAGTATTGCTTATGGAGTATTAGTACTGCTATTAAGTGCAGGTGGCTGTACGAGCTTTTGAACTATTCCGCCGTTGGGTTGTCTCCGATAAAAAAAGATTCTTGAATTGGAGAAGGCGACTAAACAGACAGAATTGCAACAATTAAAGAAACAGATCAATCCGCATTTTCTTTTTAATATGCTGAATAATGCCAATATTTTGGTAAAGGATGCTCCGGATGAGGCTTCACAGATATTGGAGAAACTGGACAATCTACTTCGCTACCAGTTGAATGACAGTACAAGAAGAGAAGTATTTCTTACTGCAGATATACAGTTTCTCACCAGCTTTCTTGAATTGGAGAAGGTGAGAAGGGATCATTTTGAATATACAATCTTTCAAGAGGGAAATATGGAGAATATCTGTATTCCTCCGTTATTGTTTATCCTTTGTAGAGAATGCGGTGAAACATAATTTGGATAGCGACAATTTATCTTATGTTCACCTGTATTTTTCTGTGCATAATAAACGGTTGACGTTTCGTTGCGAAAATTCTAAGCCCCGTGTTCCTGTTAAGCGGGAAGGGGGAATAGGGTTGGCCAATGTGAAACGCAGACTGGATTTACTTTATGAATCACGGTATACGTTACAGATAGAAGATAAAGAAACAACTTATAATGTCAACTTACATCTAAACTTATGAATTGTATTATTGTTGATGACGAGCCGGTAGCTCGCAAAGGTATGAAGTCATTGGTGGAGCAGATTCCACAACTGACATTGGTGGGTAGCTTTAATAATGCTATCGCAGCGTCTGCTTATATAAATGAATATACGGTTGATCTGATTTTCCTTGATATTCAGATGCCGGGAATTACCGGAATAGAATTTGCGCAAAGCATTCCCGTGAATACGTTGATTGTCTTTACAACGGCGTATGCGGAATATGCACTCGATAGTTATGAAGTAAGTGCCATTGATTATCTGGTGAAGCCCATTGAAATGAACCGTTTTCTGAAAGCAGTCAATAAGGCAATAGCATATCATAAACTGTTATTGTCGGAAACAGCCGAAAGAGTGGAGGAGATACAGGAAGAATATATCTTCATCAAATCGGAACGACGCTATATCAAGATAAACTTCAGTGATATTCTTTTTTATTGAAGGACTAAAGGATTATTCCATTCTCCAATTGGAAGGTCAGCGGGTGATTACTAAGATGAATCTGAAAAAAATATTCATGAGCAACTGCCCGCTAAACAGTTTCTCCGGATAAACAAGTCCTATATTGTCAATACCTCACGGATTGACTCTTTTGATACCAATGATATTTTTATTAAGTCTTATGAGATAGGAATAGGAGGTGGAAACTATAAGAAAACGTTTTTTGGGAATTTGTAGCGAAGAATTTGCAGAAAGACTAATCCGGTAGTTTACATGGAATGGCTTGGTATAAAAAGAATAAGAACGTTAAGTATTGGCCTATTTTCATAAAAAAAGATGTTTTGCAGAAAGAAAAAGGAGAGAATATAGTGCAATATCCCCAAATAATGCTTTCCTTTTGTACCAACAACAATAAAGAGGTTTATTACGATTTGATTAATAAAGGCTGTATCATGATGGTGGGTCATCATCATTCTCGTTATTCACGAATGCTGTGAAAGATAGAAGTTCAACTCCCCACTGCCGATACGTTGGCCGGAAATGGACTAATTCTGAAGGGCACATGGGGCATACAGGTGAACTCTTGCATGCCACAAAAATACCCCTGATAATAAGCATTTTGCTAAACCACTGTTCCTGTGACTCATCTGACAGATTACAGAAGATGTTTTAGGATGAGCATGCCACACATTAAACGGATTGAGCACTTGGATATTGTCACATTTCAATATAATGGTTTGAAAGGCTGTTTCAAATTTTCCCAATCTATTTTGTCAACTAACTGGTAAGTGGGTGGGGTGATTCAGCATGTCTGACAGGCTACTGAATAAAGATGGGATATTAGATGTTTTTTAATCATAAAATCTACAGGAGTTTCTTGACTGGTGCTAAAACTTGCAGATTACACATAGACTAAGTACTGAATATCAAACAGAAA
>VOFC01005414.1_pt1 | contig 11780 bp, 15 predicted proteins | sample 5384161 | NCBI WGS metagenome assembly VOFC01 (sample SAMN12384722, study PRJNA508395) | human gut metagenome | isolation source: healthy gut B | host: Homo sapiens | reverse complement strand
TGTTGTCGAAGATGGCCGCCAGGTTGTCGTAGTGCTCGATCTGCGTGGTGTACTGCGAGCGGCACAGCCCCAGCGTCTCGTTCACGAACCGGTTGGCGAAGAGCCACCCAGTCGTAGCGGGGTAGGCTGCGTGGTGGGCGTTGAAGTTGCCCGTGGCGCCGCCGAACTTGGCCGGAACGGCGATGGCGTGGAGCTGGGACAACTGCTTTTCGAGCCGTTCGACGAATACCGAAAACTCTTTGCCCAGGGTGGTCGGCGAGGCGGGCTGGCCGTGGGTGCGCGCGAGCATCGGAACCGCGCCACTGCTCGGCGAACGACGGCGAAGCGTCGCGGACCTCCTCGACGACGGGGTAGTAGACCGCCGCAAGGGCCTCCTTGATCGAGCGGGATGGCCGTGTTGTTGATATCCTGCGAGGTGAGTCCGAAATGGATAAACTCCTTGCAGTCGCCCAGTCCGATGACGTCCATCTTCTCCTTGATGACGTACTCCACGGCCTTCACGTCGTGGTTGGTCACCGACTCGATCTCCTTCACGCGCCGGCGTCGGAGGGGGTGAAGTCGGGTAGAGGGCCCTCAGGTCGGCGAATTTCGAGCGATCGATCCCGGCGAGCTGCGGCAGCGGGAGCTCGCACAGGGCGATGAAATATTCGACTTCGACCCGGATCCGGTAGCGGATAAGCGCCTGCTCCGAAAAAATAATCGGCCAGTTTCTCCGTTTTATTACGGTAACGCCCGTCGACGGGCGAAATGGCGGTGAGGGAGTTAACATATGGGATTGTGATTTGAGATTTGTTTCCAGACGCCAAATTTACGACATTTAATTGAAATACGCATAATTTTCCATACCTTTGTGGAGATATTCCAAAGCCGAAATCGGAATGAATTTCATATTGGCAATCATCGATGAATTTCTTGTTGTCCCTGGCGGGGCTTCGTGCAGCGCAATCCGCTCACGACGCTCGTCATCCTTTTTCTGGCGCTCTGGCGCCCCCGCGCTGCTCAAGGGCATAGCGCTGTTTATCTTGTATTTTCTTATGGGACTTGTTATTTTGGTCGTCGTGCTGATGCTGGCTTTCCGCTGGCGGATCTACAAGGTCCGCAAGCAGATGGAGCAGCAGTTCGGCGAAGGCGGTTCGACAGCAGTCCGGCCGAAGGGATTCGGCGGTTTCGATCGCCCAGCAGCAGCCGGCGCAAGAGCGCGAAGGCGAGGTGAAGGTGCACCGGAAAACCCCGAACGCCCGAGAAGCGCGTTTCGAGCGATGTGGGCGACTATATCGATTTCGAAGAGGAGAAAAACAGTAGCATGTTGAAGATTTTCGAACTCATAGGGCGCTATTTCATGCTGATGGGGAAAGGTCTTTTCCGTCCGGAGAAGGCCGCCATCTACCGTCGGCGGATCATCTTTGAAATGGAGTCGCTGGGTGTCAACTCGATCGGTCTGACGGCCATCATCTCGATCTTCATCGGCGCGGTAATCACGTTGCAGATGTCGCATCAACCTCGATTCGCCGTTCATTCCGAGTCGTTGATGGGCTACGCCACGCGCGAGATCATGCTCCTGGAGTTTTCGTCGGCGGTCGTGGCGCTGATTCTCGCCGGTAAGGTCGGGTCGTCATCGCCTCCGAGATTGGCACGATGCGCATCACCGAGCAGATCGACGCGCTGGAGATCATGGGTGTCAACTCCGCCTCGTACCTCATTCTCCCGAAGATCGTCGCCGCGATGCTCTTCTTCCCGTTTCTGACGATCCTCTCGATCCTGATCGGCATTCTGGGCGGATACCTCATTGCCGTTGCCACGGGATCATGATACCTGCGGACTACGTGGACGGACTGCTGATGGACTTCCGCCCCTACTCGATCACCTACACCCTGATCAAGACCGTCTTCTTCGCCTACATCATCACCTCCATCTCGGCCTTCTTCGGCTACTACGCCAAGGGCAACTCGCTCGAGGTGGGTGCCGCCTCGACGCGCGCCGTGGTGGCCAGCTGCGTGGTGATCCTGCTGTTCGACCTGATTCTGACCCAAGTCCTGCTCATATGATACGGACCGAACATATCGTCAAATCGTTCGACGGACGGCGCGTGCTCGACGACATCAGCGTCGAATTCGAGACCGGCAAAACGAACCTGATCATCGGCCGCAGCGGCTCGGGAAAGACCGTACTGCTGAAGACCCTCGTGGGGCTGCACGAGCCCGACGCGGGCAGCGTCTGGTACGATGAGGTGAACTTCACGGCGCTGGGCTTCCGCGAGCGCAAGTCGATCCGCCGCGACATCGGCATGATCTTTCAGGGCGGGGCGCTGCTGGACTCCTCGAACGTCGAAGAGAATGTCCGGCTGCCGCTCGACCTCTTCACCGCGCAGAGCGAGCGCGAGAAGATGGAGCGGGTCGATTTCTGCCTGCAGCGCGTGCGGCTCGAGAATGCCAACCACCTCTATCCGGCCGAGCTGTCGGGCGGCATGATCAAGCGTGTGGCCATTGCCCGGGCCATCGTGATGAATCCGCGCTACCTGTTTTGCGATGAACCCAACTCGGGCCTCGACCCGAAGACCTCGCTCGTCATCGACAACCTGATCCACGAGATCACCCACGAGTATGGCATGACGACGATCGTCAATACCCACGACATGAACTCGGTCATGGGTATTGGCGAGAACATCGTCTACATCCACGAAGGCCGCAAGTGGTGGGAGGGCACCAAGGAGGAGATCCTCCATGCGGAGAACCCGAACTGAACGATTTCGTCTTCGCCTCGGCGATGGCCAAGCGGGCCAAGGCCGTCTCGCTCGTAGGACGGCGCAACGCCCGGATATCCCGAGGATTGCACGGTCGGGCGGCCGTCGATGCGGCGCCGGCGCCGTGCGACAGCTTCGCACGGGGCGGGTGCGTCTGCCCGGTCGGTTCGGAGGTTTAAAATATTTGATTTTTATTTGCGTAAAATGGAGAAAGTGCGTACTTTTGCGCTGTGAAAAAACGAACGCAAGTTTTTTATTAACAAATAATTCAAATTATTATGGCAACTATCAAGATCGGTATCAACGGCTTCGGTCGTATCGGCCGTCTGGTGTTCCGTGCCGCCTGCACGCAGACTGACAAGTATGAGATCGTAGGTATCAACGACCTTTGCCCGGTAGATTATCTGGCATACATGCTCAAGTACGATACGATGCACGGACAGTTCAAGGGCGAAATCAGCTGCGATACTGAGAAGAGCCAGCTGATCGTGAACGGCCACGCTATCCGCGTCACCGCTGAGAAGGATCCCGCAAACCTGAAGTGGAACGAGGTAAGCGCCGAGTATGTTGTTGAGTCGACGGGTCTGTTCCTGACCGAGGAGAAGGCTCAGGCTCACCTGGCAGCCGGTGCCAAGTATGTCGTTATGTCGGCCCCCTCGAAGGACGCTACGCCGATGTTCGTATGCGGCGTGAACACCGACACCTATGCCGGCCAGACGATCGTTTCGAACGCTTCGTGCACCACCAACTGCCTTGCCCCCATCGCCAAGGTTCTGCACGACAAGTTCGGCATCACCGACGGTCTGATGACCACCGTTCACTCGACCACCGCCACGCAGAAGACCGTCGACGGTCCCTCGATGAAGGACTGGCGCGGCGGCCGTGCCGCTTCGGGCAACATCATTCCCTCGTCGACCGGCGCTGCAAAGGCCGTAGGCAAGGTGATTCCCGAGCTGAACGGCAAGCTGACGGGTATGTCGATGCGTGTTCCGACCCTCGACGTATCGGTTGTCGACCTGACCGTAAACCTGGCAAAGCCCGCGAAGTACGATGAGATCTGCGCTGCCATGAAGGAGGCTTCGGAAGGCGAGCTGAAGGGTGTTCTGGGTTACACCGAGGAGGCTGTCGTTTCGTCGGACTTCCTGGGCGACGCCCGCACGTCGATCTTCGACAAGGCTGCCGGTATCGCTCTGACGGACACCTTCGTGAAGGTCGTTGCATGGTACGACAACGAGTGGGGTTACTCGAACAAGGTGCTCGACCTCATCTCGGTAATGAAGGCTTACAACAAGTAATCAAGCATCACGCGATAACGGGAGAAAGGATCCTGCGAGGGATCCTTTTTTTTTGTTGCTGCCGGGATGTTCGGTTTTACAAGTCGCTGCCGGGATGCGGCTTTCCGGGGAACTTTCCCGTTGCCGGGAACGTATGTCGCGGGGAAATTCGAGGCTTCTCCGGAGTTTTGTCGCGGGGGAAGGGCGGATGGCGGCCGGCCGGTGCGGCGGGCGTCAGGCGTCGTGCGCCACGCGCATTCTCGATCAGGCCCCGGACCACTGGTTGATGCGGCGCTTTTCCGCGAGAATGCGCCGTCCGTCGCAGAAGATGCGGATCTCGATCTCGAAGGGGGCCGTGGCGTCGATGTCGTTGCCCGGGGGCAGCGTGTGGGGGATGATGTAGACGTAGAGCACGAGGTGGTCGCACGCCCCTGGTCGTGAACCGCCGTGCGCGCGGGGCGATCTGCGGAGGACGCTCCGGAAGATTGGCCCCCACGTCGGCAACCTCCGAGGCGGCGAGGCGAAGCCGGTGCGCTGCTCCGCGGCGTCGAAACAGCCGCACATCAGCTCGACGTTGTAGCGCCACCACTCCTCGTAACGGCTCGATACCTCGATTCTGAAACCTTTGCTTGTTGTCATGTTCCGCAAAGATAATACAACCCCGGAGCAATGCCAAATCCCCGGTGCGGGGAATCGGCCGCAACCTGCTAAAACTCGTCGTTTTTAAAACTTTGCAGTTATTCTATTTTTTAGTAACTTTGCGCACTAAAAGCATATTAATGGAGGTGGCTCAACCATATTCGATTGCCTTCAAGGGGCTGAAAAACGGACACCACGAATTCCGGTTCGAGGTGGGCAAATCCCTTTTCGAAGCCTTCGAGAGCACGGAGATCAAGGACGGCGCCTGCGAGGTCGCGGTCGACATGGAGCGCTCCGACGCGATGCTTTTGCTCGATATCCGGATCACGGGCCATGTCGTCGTGGCATGCGACCGCTGTCTGGAGGACTGCCGCATTCCGATTGACTTCCGGAGCTCGCTGCCGGTCCGTTTTTCGGAACAGGAGCACGAGTACGACGGCGAGGTGCTGTGGCTTCTGCCGGGCGAGGAGCAGGTGGACCTTGCGCAGTACATCTACGAGAGTATCGTGCTGTCGCTGCCGTACCAGCGGGTGCATCCCGAGGGGGAGTGCAACCCAGAGATGCTGGAACGCTTCCGGATCGTCTCGGACGAGGAGTTCTCTTCGATCGAAGCTGAAGCCGAGGCGTACGGTACGGAACTGCGCGAAGGCGAGTGGGCCAAACTGGCCGTCCTGCGGGATCGCATGGCCGGGGAGGAGGCTGCCGGCGGGAAGCCTGCGGAGACGGAAACAACGAAAAGATTGAACGCGAAAATACGTTAAACTTATAATTACATTGTAAAATGGCACATCCTAAACACAAAGTCTCATCGACGCGACGCGACAAGCGCAGAACCCACTACAAGGCTGTCGTTCCGACGGTCGTAACCTGCTCGAACTGCGGTGCAGCCGTGCTGTATCACCGTGTATGCCCGGAGTGCGGATTCTACCGCGGCAAGCTCGCCATCGAGAAGAAGGCTGCCGAATAATCCGGCATCCGCGAAGGGTGCATTCCCGGTCGGAGTGCCTCTTCCCCGTTTTCAAAAGGACCGTATGACAGGCGGTACCGGGACCCGGATTCCGGTATGCGTGCGGTATGCGGACCTGTTTACAAACCAAATCGCACGACTATGTTAAAAATAGGTGTAGATGCCATGGGTGGCGATTTCGCTCCCGAAGCGGCCGTCAAGGGTGCCGTCATGGCGCTTGACGCCATCGGGGCGGAGAGTCGCATCGTGCTGTTCGGCGACGAGCAGCAGATTCGTGCCGTCCTGGCATCCGAAGGGTGCCCCTGCCGAGCGGTTCGGAATCGTAGCGACCACCGAGGTGATCGAGATGGGCGACCATCCGGCCAAAGCTTTTCAGGCCAAGGCGGATTCGAGCATCACGGTCGGGTTTGGCTACCTGGCCAGGGGAGGGATCGACGGTTTTGCAAGCGCCGGCTCCACGGGAGCGATGATGGTCGGGTCGATGTATGCCGTCAAGCCGATCGACGGGGTGATCCGCCCCACGATCTCTTCGCTCGTACCTACTGCCTCGGGGCATCTGGCGTTGCTGCTCGACGTGGGGCTCAACGTGGATTGCAAGCCCGAGGTGCTGGCTCAGTACGGTGTGATCGGGTCGATCTATGCCGAAACCGTCCTGGGTATCGCGAAACCCCGTGTGGCCCTGCTCAACATCGGAGAGGAGGAGACCAAGGGCAATGCCCAGACGAAGGCCACCTACGAACTGCTCAAGGCCGAGCCGCGGATCCACTTTGTCGGCAATGTCGAGGGCTCGCACATCTTCTCGGGGAAGGTTGCCGACGTGATCGTCTGCGACGGCTTCGTGGGCAATACGGTGCTGAAGATGGCCGAAGGGCTCTATCGCATCAACAAGGCGCTGGGAGGCGGAAACGCCTTCTGGGATGCCATGAATTACGAGAACGTGGGCGGCACCCCCGTACTGGGAGTCAATGCGCCCGTCGTCATCGGTCATGGATGCTCGTCGCCCAAGGCGATCCGGAGCATGATCCTGTCGACCGAGCAGGTCGTCAAGGCCGGTCTTACGGCCCGGCTGCGGCAGGCGTTCCAAAATTAATGAGAAACCAGGTAAACAAGATGTCAATGAGTAAGAAGATAACAGCAGCGATTACGGGCGTAGGGGCAATACCTCCCCGATTATATCCTGACCAACGAAGAATTGAGCCGCATGGTCGATACGAGCGACGAGTGGATCATGTCGCACACCGGCATGAAGACGCGTCATATCCTCAAGGGCGAGGGTGTGGGTACCTCCTACATGGGAGCGCGTGCCGTCATGAACCTGCTCGACAAGACGGGTGTGGATCCGATGGATATCGACGTGGTGATCTGCGCGACGGTAACCCCCGACATGTTCTTCCCCTTCGACGGGCAACCTCATTGCCGACCAGGCCGGTTGCAAGAACGCCTTCGCCTACGACGTTTCGGCCGCCTGCAGCGGCTTCCTTTCGCGCTGACGACGGGTGCGAAGTTCATCGAGGCCGGTACGAGCAAGCGCGTCATTGTCGTAGGTGCCGACAAGATGTCGTCGATTGTCGACTATACGGACCGTTCGACCTGCCCGCTCTTCGGCGATGCGGCAGCCGCCGTGCTGCTGGAGGCGAACACCGAGGGTTACGGAGTGGTGATTCGATCCTGCATTCCGACGGCTCGGGTGAGATGCAGCTATACATGAAGGCCGGCGGATCGCGCTACCCGGCTTCGATCGAGACGGTGCAGAACAACTGGCACACGATCATGTGGGACGGACATGCGGTCTTCAAGGCTGCGGTTTCGAAGATGTCGGACGTCTCGGTCGAGATGATGGAGCGCTATCACCTGATTTCGGAGGACATCCGCTACCTCGTACCGCACCAGGCCAACCTGCGCATCATCGACGCCACGGCGCGCCGTATGGGCATCACCACCGACAAGTGCATGATCAACATCGACCGCAACGGTAATACGACGGCCGCCACGATCCCGTCGTGCCTCTACGATTACGAGAAGGCAGTTGCGCAAGGGCGATAACCTCATTCTGTCGGCTTTCGGCGGCGGTTATACGTGGGGCGCCATCTATGTTAAGTGGGCCTACGACGGCGAGAAGGCCTGATCGAATCGCCGCAAAGATCCGACGGAACCGCTGAAGGGCGGTTCCCGTCTTTTTTATGCCATTGCGCGGAGCGACACGATGGGGAAAAAGTATTATCTTTGTAGGGCAACCGCTGCCGAACGCCATGAACGAACTGAACCGCATCCTGCACAACAAGCCCGTCAAGCTCTTCTACTTCGTGCGAAACTTCGCCCGTTATGCCGTGCCGCCGCATGCGCTGCTGCAGCGGCGTCTCGACGAGGTGCTCTCCGAAATCGACCGGCGCGGGACCGGGAGGAGATCCTCCGCCGGGCGGCGTACTACAACCGCCTGCCGGAGGGGGCGGCGCTGCCGCCTTCCGAGGCTCACCGGCTCGGCGACCACCGCTTCGGCCGGGGCGTGCGGACGGCCTACTTCTTCGACAGCTACGAATTCACGCGCTGGTTCGACGACGACCTGTTGTGGAACATGATTCCGGGAGACGTTACGCAGATCCCGCCGGTTCCCTCGATTGTCAAGAGCCGCCCGATTGCCGGCGACAACGCCAACTCGGTGCTGCTCAATCTGGACAAGTTCCGCCACTTCGTCTTTCTGAAGGATGCGATTCCCTTCCGCGACAAGGAGCCGCGGGCCATCTTCCGCTGTGCGATCAACTGCCACCACCCGAACCACCACCTGCGGCGCCGCTTCATGGAGCGCTACTACGGCTCGGCCTGCTGCGACGCGGGGATCTCGAACCGCCACCCTTCGCTGCCGCCCGAGTGGACGGTCCCGCACATCTCGATGTACGACCACCTGCGCTACCGCTACATCCTTGCGATCGAGGGCAACGACGTGGCCACGAATCTCAAGTGGGTGATGTCCACCAATTCGCTCGCCGTCATGCCGCGCCCGACCTACGAGACGTGGTTCATGGAGGGACGCTCCGCCCGAACTACCACTACGTCGAGATCCGGCCCGATTACGCCGATCTGGAGGAGCGCATGCACTACTACGACACCCATCCCGGGGAGGCCGAGGCGATCATCGCCCATGCCCATGCCCATATCGACCGCTTCCGCGACGCACGGCGCGAGAAGCTGATCTCGCTGCTGGTGCTCCGGCGCTATTTCGAACGTACGGGGCAGCTGTGAGGCGCGGATTTCGGTTTCCTTTCGGATTTGGCGCGTACCTTTGTCGGAAAATGTGATGTTATGAAGATTCTCATTGTCGAAGATGAACCCTCCCTGCGGGGAGATCATGGCGCAGACGCTGCGCCGGGAGCAGTATGTCGTCGAACTGGCCGCGGACTACGCCTCGGGGCTCGACAAGATCGCCGCATACGACTACGACTGCATCCTGCTGGACATCATGCTGCCCGGCGGCAGCGGCCTGCGGCTTCTGGAGGAGCTCAAGCGGCGCTCCTCGACGGCCGGCGTGATCATCATTTCGGCCCGCGATTCCCTCGACGACAAGATCGAGGGGTTGGAACTCGGCGCCGACGACTACCTTCCCAAGCCGTTCCACCTGGCGGAATTGAGCGCCCGCATCCGCAGCGTCATGCGGCGCCATCAGCAGCAGGGCCGTCAGTGCCTTGAGGCGGGGAACGTCCGGCTGTGGCCCGAGAGCCGCCGGGTCGAGATCGCGGGCCGCGACGTGGAGCTGCTGCGCAAGGAGTACGACATCCTCCACTACTTCATGTCCCGCCCCAACCACACGGTCGACAAGACCGCGCTGGCCGAAGGGGTCTGGGGCGACCATATCGACCAGGCCGACAATTTCGACTTTGTCTACGCGCAGATGAAGAACCTGCGCCGCAAGCTGCAGCAGGCCGGGGCCGACATCGAGATCCGGGCCGTCTACGGCTTCGGCTACAAACTCGTCCGGCCATGAAACTCGTCAGCCGGATTCTGCTGCATCTGGCGTGGGCCCTCTCGCTGCTGCTCGGCGTGGGGCCGTCCTCTTCTACCTGGCGCTGAACGACCGGATCGAACACGAAATGGACGATGCGCTTGCCCTGCGGGCCGAGACGATCCTCACGCGTTACCTGCGGGCGTACCCTGCCCGACGCGGGAGAGGGGCTGGACGGTTACCGGCTGCGCGAAATTCCCGAGGCCTACGCGGCCCTGCGGCCCAAGGAGCTCTTCAGCAACGAGAAGGTCTATCATCCCCTCGCGCGCCGAACGCGAACCGGCGCGTGTGCTCCGCACGCTCTTCCCGCGACGGCGCGGGCGGTTGGCACGAATTGACGGTGATGGCGCCGACGATCGAGAAGAGGGCCCTTTTCGCAGGCCGTGCTGCGCTGGGTCGTGGCGCTCTATGCGATTCTGCTGCTCATGATCCTTGTTGTAACGGTCTGGGTGCTCCGGCGTACGATGCGGCCGCTCTACGCGCTGCTGCGGTGGCTCGACGACTATACGGTGGGCATGCGCAATGCCCCGCTTCCCGACGATACGGCCGTCGAGGAGTTCCGCCGGCTGAACGATGCCGCACGCCGCTATGCCGCCCGTGCCGAGTCGCTCTTCGAGCGGCAGAAGCAGTTCATCGGCAACGCCTCGCATGAGATGCAGACGCCGCTGGCCGTCTGCCGCAACCGGTTGGAGATGCTCGTGGACGAGACGACGCTCACGGAGCGGCAGCTCGGGGAGATTGCCAAGGTGCAGCAGACGCTGGGCTATCTCGTGCGGCTGAACCGCTCGCTGCTGCTGCTCACGAAGATCGAAAACGGCCAGTTCCCCGAGACGGAGCCGGTCGGCATGAATGCGCTGGCACGTACGACGCTCGAGGAGCTCGACGAGTTCCAGGCGCACCGCGGCATGACGTGCACCTTCCGCGACGAGGGCCGCTTGTCGTGCGGATGAACCCCTCGCTGGCCGGAAGTCTCGTTTCGAACCTGCTGAAGAACGCCTTTCGTGCACGGTCGGCCGCAGGGGCGCATCCTCGTGCAGGTGGCTCCGCGATGGCTCGAGGTGGCGAACGACGCGACGGACGGACCGCTCGACGCCGCACGGATCTTCGACCGCTTTTACCACGATCACCGCCAAGGCGGGCTCCACGGGACTCGGCCTGGCGATCGTCGATGCCGTATGCCGGCTCTATGGCCTGCAGGCGGAGTACGCCTTCGAGGAGGGGATGCACCGCTTCCGGATCCGCTTTCCCGAGTCGGTGGTGGTGCCGCAGCAGTGAGTGAGCGGCCGTTTCCAGATTCCTTTCAAAATTACGGCATATCTTTATTCCGAAAAATAACCGGGCTTAACCATGAAAAACGAATACGATGAAAAAAATCCTGCTTTTTGGCGCTTGGCGCCCTGATGCTTTCGGGCCTTGGGTCCTGCGAGCGGCGCAGGGCGCTGACCGAGGCCGCGCTTCCCGAAGTGTCGCGGCAGTTCATTGCGGAGTACTTCCCCGGAGCCGAGGTCTCTGTTCGCCAAGGTCGAGACGGAGTTCCTCGACAAGGAGTACAAGGTGGTGCTGGCCGACGGCACGAAGCTCGGAATTCAGCCGCAAGGGGCCTGGTGCAAGGTTGAGCGCAGGTACGACGCCGTTCCCGAGGCACTTGTTCCCGAGCCGGTCCGCGCCTATGTGGCCCGTCAGTTTGCCGGACACCGTATTGCCTGCATCGAGCGCGACCGGCGCGACTTCTGAGGTGGAGCTGACAACGGCTGCGAGCTGAAGGTCGACCACGGCGGACAGCTGATCGATTTCGACGACTGAGACGGCAGACGCCGTCCGGGCTATTCAGCCTTCGACGGAAAAAGTTTGCCCGGGTCGGAGTTCCGAAAACCAAAAAAGGCGCTATCTTTGCGGTATCGATTGGAACTTCAAATCTTTGAGGATTATGTTGAGTAAAACTGCATGAGGCGCTCAATGCGCAGATCAATGCCGAGATGTGGTCGGCCCATTCTATCTTTCGATGTCGCTGGATATGCCGGTAATTGTCCGTGATCTGGATGATGATGCCGCCACGATCACAGGGTTGACAGCAATTTACAACGAGAAAAGCCTGCTTCCCAGTGAAAGCGGCCTTTTGCTTATAAAATGAAGTTGAGGCTATGAAGCACCAGGGAGATTTAATCC
>VOFC01004115.1_pt1 | contig 11785 bp, 10 predicted proteins | sample 5384161 | NCBI WGS metagenome assembly VOFC01 (sample SAMN12384722, study PRJNA508395) | human gut metagenome | isolation source: healthy gut B | host: Homo sapiens | reverse complement strand
CCATCGCTCAAAGGATAAAAGGTACTCCGGGGATAACAGGCTGATCCCTCCCAAGAGCTCATATCGACGGAGTGGTTTGGCACCCTCGATGTCGGCTCGTCACATCCCAGGGGCTGGAGAAGGTCCCCAAGGGTTGGGGCTGTTCGCCCATTAAAGTGGCACGCGAGCTGGGTTCAGAACGTCGTGAGACAGTTCGGTCTCTATCTATCGTGGGCGCAGGAAATTTGCGTGGCTCTGACACTAGTACGAGAGGACCGTGTTGGACTGACCTCTGGTTTACCGGTTGTGCCGTCCCAGGTGCACCGCCGGGTATCTAAGTCGGGATCGGATAAGCGCTGAAAGCATCTAAGTGCGAAGCCGGCCACAAGATTAGATTTCCTTTGAGGGTCGTCAAAGACGATGACGTTGATAGGAGGCAGGTGTAAAGACAGCGATGTCAAAGCCGAGCCTTACTAATTGCCCGAAACTTGCGCACGCCCCCGCTGCTCGTGGGGTGCCTGCTCAGAGTTAGTACGAGAGTCGTAACCGACTTGCTTTGAAGCTCAAAAAAGAAACGAATCTAAACTAAGTTGTCTAATATGTCCGCTATTCCGGTGGTTATAGCCTTGGGGTTCCACCTCTTCCCATTCCGAACAGAGAAGTTAAGCCCAAGCGCGCCGATGGTACTGCACACCCGCGGGAGAGTAGGTCGCCGCCGACTTTTTTAGAAGCAAGCCTCTGACGAGTAATCGTCGGAGGCTTTGCTCGTTTATGGAGGTAAGGGATTGATGCTGCTTGGGGGAAAGTCGTTATACATTCTTACGGCTCCTATGCTACTTCTGTTAGCCAGGCTTACTACGCATTTACAAGGTATATCAAAGTTCAGCGGTCTTTTAACCACGATAATCAGCATTACTTTTGAAGGTTCTGAGGGCGTAGCCTCCCTATGTAATTTTGACTGAGCCGATGCTATGTCAGATTCGAACTGGCTTTGTTTTTCCGTTTTGACCCTCGATTTTGAATATCCCTATTTCATTTTTTTTTCGCCTAAAAACAGTTTTGAAACGTTTGAGTCTGAATGATTTTGTTATACGTTATTCAAGTGAGTTATAGGTGAGGTGCGATATTAGGTCGTCAAAAAATTTGGATTTCGCGTATTTGAAGTTGTATCTTTGCATCAGCAAACGAGTTCTGACGGCAACGGCTGCAGACGATGGGCGTGAGAACTTAGCCTCGCAGAGATGAAATGATGAAGAAACTAACCCTGAATGATTAACAGATTAAACCAGAAAAACGTATGAACAAATCAGAAAAGTGGCTCCTTGCCTTTAAGGTGATTTACGACGCCTTGAAATATGTGATAGATCACTTTAAGGAGTGGACCACCCGTAAATCCAAAAACTAAACATTTTGGGCTTGCCTTTTTTGCTCGATGAGCGGTGTGGCTGCCCAACCTAACCGACACACACACAGAATTTTTTACTAACGAAAAAACTTAATTACCATGTTGAAATTTAAAGTTACCAAAGCTACTTGTCGTCTTCAAGGTGAAGATAAAGTGATTTATTTTAAAACTGTAGCTCCTGTTGAGCCGGTGATGCTTGAGCAGGTGATTGATGAAATCAGTGAGGTATGTACGCTCACCCGCGCTGATATAAAGGGCGGCCTGGTGGCCATGCAGATGGCCGTGTTGAAGCACTTGCAGAATGGTTCTTCGGTACGCTTGGGCGATTTGGGTTGCTTCCGTCCTACGCTTTCGGGCAAGAGTGCCCCATCGATTGAGGAATTGCGCAAGAAGGCCGATTTTAGGGTCAGAGTGCGCTTCCAACCTTCGGGATGGCTGACTGAAAGCATGAAACCTAAAAATGTGCGTCTGGAGGCTTATGTTGCCCCTAAAGCTACGGAATAAGCAAGTGATGCGCCAGTTGTAAACATTTTCATCTAACCCAAAATAAAAGCTGGTTCTAAGCAGGTGTTCTCAATTATTTAAAGATGTGATACTATCGTAGTATTTTTACTTGGTATGGTGTTCTTGCACCGTATTTGCTGCGGCAAGGTCTGCACAAATAATAACGGCAGAAATAACGCCATTCAACTGTAAAGATAATTAGGAACATCTGCTTATTAGAATCACCTTACACATAACTAACCTTATAAATTTTATTTTACCATGATACAGTATATTTTCCGTAAGTTCGAAAACAAGAGTGCTAAAACCAATGCTTACCGTCGTCAGATTGTTCAAAACGGCTATGTTGACCGTAAGCGCATCATCGACGACATCGTAATGGCCACTACGCTGACTGAAGCGGATATTTCGGCTTTGCTTACCTCGCTCGAGGATGTGCTGAAGGGCCATTTGAGCCAGGGCCGCAGTGTGCGTTTGGGGTATTTGGGGTCGTTTCGCCCTACCCTGAAGGTAAAGTCGGCCGAATCGCTCGACGAGTGTATGAAGCAGCCGATTGAGCGTATTCATTGTGTGTACTTTCCTTCCACTTATTTGCGTCGCTATTTGAGCAAGGACTTTGTGAAATTCAGAGAGTATAAATATCCGGCAGAGAGTGAGGTGCTCATGACCCGTGATGAAGAACCTATGGCGCAGGTGTGATGATGCTTCGGCAGCAGAGATAAGTGTCTAAAAAACAGCCCCACCTGTTTGCTTGGAAGGCAAACGGGCGGGGTTGTTGTATGAATTGTCGGGCTGTTGGCTTAGTGTTTGATGACTTTTGTGCCGTCAGACAGAATGTAGACACCCGGTTCGGCTTGTTGCCAGTTAAGAATGCGGCGACCGGTGAGCGAGTAGACAGCCTTTGCGGCAGTCGGGGTGGTGCCAGGCATTTCGGTGATGCTGCTGGTGCCGGGGGTGATGAAGTCGAACGATATGACACCCTGTTCATTCTGCGAAATATTGAGGATGGGTTTGCCGAGTTTTCCGGCGGTGCCATTGAACAAGGTTGTGGCAGGCAAAGTGTCGTCGGTGAGCGAGGTGACGTTTTGCAGGCCGGGGAAGAGATCGCCCTTATAGCCGTTGAAAAGTTGCGTGAGCGTTATGCCCTTTCCGGTGCGCGTACCGTCTTTTTTATTATCGGCCGGAACGTAGGCCATGCGTTGGTGCAGGGGGTCGTTGTTAACAGCATTCGATAGCCATGCGCCAGCTTCATAGTCGACGTGGGTGACGAGCATACCCGTGCCCATACGTTTGGGATACCAAGTGCCGATTTGGCGGTTTTCGAGCAGATAATACTCTGAGGGGCATTCCGGATTTCGGATGACGTAGGCCGTGGGGCCGAGTTCCTCTTGTCCGAAGGCATACAGTTTCACACCCGTTTGTGCTTCGCTGAGTTCGGTTACGCGAAGCCAGCCCATGAAGCTGCGTTCGTAGGCCGTGTAGCCCGGGGGAGCATAGCCGTTGAAATAGTATTGGCCGTAGTCCATGATGCTCCAGTAGTCCATGGTGAGCAGGCTGTCTTTTATAGCTGCGTTGCGACCGGTGTAATAAAAGTCGGGCAGACCCAAGGCGTGGCCGAATTCGTGGCTGAAAAGACCTACACCGTCCATGTGAGCGGCAGTAATGTCGTTGGGCGTGGCACCGTAACTTTGCAAGAGTTCATTGCCCACGAAGTAGGAGTTGATGCGCACGGCACCCTGATTGACCGTGAAACTGCGGGTGGAGAATTGAGCCCAAATGTAGTCCTCGCAGCCTTTTTCGAACGAAGATTGTTCGCCCGGTCCGGCAAACATGAAACTGACGAGGGGGACTTCGCCGTTGGTGGCATAGGCCGAGAAATCGACCGTTTTTTCGGCTTGCGCAAGGGCATCGGTGATAAAATCGGTGATGTGTTCGTCGATGCGGCCGCTGGTGGAATTAGCCCCATAGTAAGCGTAGCCTTTGGGCAGGGTGACGGTGGCTACTACAGAGAAGGTCGGGGTGAAGAGCCCTTGGCTTTGCGCTGTGAAGTAGTCCTTGACCGACCCTTTGCTTCCCTGTTCGTCGGCATAGCCCTGTTCGTTGAAAAAGCGCGTTACTTTGGTGGCATCAATGGTGTCGGTAAAGGTGCGGTCGGCAAAGTTGACCATGACCACGGGGATGACCGGCGAGCCTATGGAGCAGACAGTGCCCGGAGCAGACTGTTTGTAGGTGCCCAGTCCGTCGGCTGTAGAGGCTTCGGAACGGGTGGCACGCTGCAGGCGCGGAGCAGGGTAGCGGTTGGCCAGCATTTGAGAGGCAGCTTCGATGGGCAGGCTATGCTTGTTCAGAAGTGCAGTTTCGGCGGTGGTGCGTTCAGCTTGGTTGTGGGCAAGGTGCGTGGTGCATTGCCATTCGCCTGCAGCAGGCTGGGCATAGTAAAAATTACCGTCGGTGCCACGCAGCACGGCAAGTCCGTCGGTGGTGGCATAGGTAATGTAACGTCCGTTGGCAACGGAGGTGAGGCGTAGGCTGGTGCCGTCGGGTTGTTTGTGAGTGAACTGACGTCGTTGCGGCACTGTGGCTTGGGCAATACCAAACAGGCCGAGGGCAAGTGTCAGTGAAAGTAAAATTTTATTCATTATGACAGGTTTATTATAGGCTGTTTCTTTTGCATTTTCATTGCTGAATGGCTTCGACAGTGATGTTGGCTTCGCTGACATGGATGACGCGCAGGGGGGTGCCGGGGTTGAGAAAGGCACCCGATGATTTGACTTCGACTACCAGTCCGTTGATTTCGGCATTGCCCACTAATGCCAGGCGTGTGAGCGCTTTGCCAGTGTCGCCCACTTTGACTGAAAGTTGGGCGGTGGTGGCATTGGTGGAGTCGATGCGAGCATGGAGTGACATTCTGTCGATGGCCTTTGACCGTGTGAGCCAGCGCATGGTGATGAGGATGACGAGAATGCCAATGCCAACAGCAGCCATGGCCCACCACGGACCTAATTCAAGGTAAATGACCACTACGTCGGCCAGGGCTAAGGCCATAGAGGCTAATCCGGCTATGCCGAACCCGGGCACAATGAGAATTTCGATGAGTGCCAGCACTAAGGCGAGCAGGGTGAGGATGAAAATGATGGTCATAGGCTGTGAGAGGAATGAAAAAGAGGTGTGAACACAACTCATACCGATACAGCACTTGAGGTGCTAAGCGATATTTGACAGGTTGATACAAAAGAAAGTAGGGCAGGTAGGCCTGCTCGAAACCAAGGGATTAAGAGGCTGGGTGCGATAGCGCAACATTTGCTCCATGCCCCGGGTAACATAATGCAAAACGGCCTCAATCCCTTGTGCCCGGGTGGGGTTTGAGGGAGACAGAGGCCGTTGTGTAAAACATTTATTTTCAGTAAGCAGCGCGGTATTTTCCTTCTTCCTTGTCGTCGAGCATGGAAAGGTAGGAGGCATAGCGCGAGGGAGCGAGCTGGTGGTTTTCGAGGGCTTGCAGTACGGCACATCCCGGTTCGTGGGTGTGGGTACAGTTCGAGAACTTGCAGCTTGCAGAAATCTTGAATATATCGGTGAAGTAATGCGCCACTTCTTCGGGTTCCATGTTGAATGTGCCGAATCCTTTGATTCCCGGAATGTCGATGATGGCACCTTTTCCGTGGAGTTCGTAGAGTTCGCTGAAAGTGGTGGTGTGCATACCTGTTCCGTGTGCTTCGGAGATATTGGCGGTTCGGGCATTGGCCTCGGGAATGAGGAGATTGAGGAGGGTGGATTTACCGACGCCCGAATGTCCGGCGAGCAGCGTAGTTTTGCCTTCGAGCAGCTGGTGCAGGGCGTCGATGCCCGTGTTTTTAAGAGCCGAAATCTGATAGCAAGGATATCCGATGTGCGTGTAGAGAGAATAGAGGTAGTCCATGTTTTCGCGTTCATCGGGTTCGAGATCATCGATTTTGTTGAACGCAATGGCTACGGGCACACGGTATGCTTCGGCCGAGGCAATGAAACGGTCGATAAACGTAGTGCTTGTTTCAGGTCGTGCCATGGTGACGACGAGCAGGGCGAGGTCGATGTTGGCGGCGAGAATATGGCTCTGCTTCGAGAGGTTCGAAGCTTTGCGGATGATGTAGTTTCGTCGTTCGTCGATTTCGGTGATGAAAGCCGCTTGCTGTCCGTCGACTTCGGTGATGGTCACGCCATCGCCTACAGCGACGGGGTTGGTTGAGCGGATGCCTCTTAAGCGGAAGTTTCCTTTCACTTTGCATTCAACGGCTCGTCCGTCGTCGGTTCTGACAAGATACCAGCTCCCTGTATTTTTAATTACAATGCCGTGCATAGGCCAAAAGGAGAGAGCGGGGGGTTAGACGGTCATGATTTCCTTGTTCTTGGCAGTCAGGATTTCCTCGATGCGCTTCACCTTTTTGTCGTGAATTTTCTGGAGGTCGGCTTCTGCGTCTTTTTCTACGTCTTCAGAAAGTCCGTCCTTGATGGCCTTTTTGAGTTTTTCGATACCGTCGCGGCGTGCGTTTCGGATAGCCACCTTGGCTTCTTCAGCCTCTTTGGCGCACTGCTTGGTGAGCTGCTTGCGTCGTTCCTCGGTGAGAGGAGGAATGCCCAGGCGGATTACTTCGCCGTTGTTTTCGGGCATGATGCCGATGGTAGAGTCGATGATGGCTTTTTCGATAACACGGAACATCTGCTTGTCCCAAGGTTTGATGGCGATGGTGCGTGCGTCGGGGGTGGAAACGGCAGCCACATTGTTGATGGGCACCATTGAACCGTATGAGTTGACGCGCAGGTCGTCCAGGATATGTATGTTAGCCTTTCCGGCGCGGATTTGAGCCAGCGTATCTTCAAGGTGCATTACGCTCATTTCCATTCTTTCCTCGCAGTCGGCGAGACATTGTTTTACGTCGAGCATGATTGATATGAAAAAAAAAAGAGATTAGGAATTGAAATCAGTAAGTTGGCGGGCGGTCTGTGAAAAAACAGCCGGAAACCAGATGAAAAATCCAGACATCGGGCGACTGTTTGAATTATCTGCCAGAATCATGGCGAGGCTTCGACAGGCCGAGGCCGCTTTCTTGTTTGGCAAAGATACGCTAAATCGTGCGCTGACGCAAATATTTATTTGCTTTTTTCAGCGTTTTTGAGCGCTGTAATGCGTAAAATCCAACACTTTGAGGCTTTCGGTGCAATTTGCGTTTTCCCTTTGATACAGAAGTGGCCTGAAAAGCCCACATTCAAGGATTTTCACGGCAGTGCCTTTGAGCCAGGCCCACATTCACCCAGAATTTTGGCCGGAACGCCGTTGGGCAGTATCTGCTTAAAAAATTTAAACCACCATTTATGCTTAAGCAATCCGAAGATTTTCTGTAACTTTGGGGGCAAAATTCTACGCATTACGAAACATGGAACATCAATTATTTCTGTATAACACGCTGACGCGTCGCAAAGAACGCTTCGTGCCCGTTCATCCGGGACATGTTGGCATGTATGTTTGCGGACCGACGGTGTATGGCGACGGCCATTTGGGGCATGCACGCCCGGCCATTACGTTCGACCTCGTATTCCGCTACTTGAAACATTTGGGCTACAAGGTGCGCTACGTGCGCAACATTACCGATGTGGGCCACTTGGAACATGATGCAGACGAAGGCGAAGACAAAATTGCCAAAAAAGCGCGTCTGGAAGAGTTGGAACCGATGGAAGTGGCTCAATACTATACGAACCGCTTCAACGAGGCTATGCAGAAACTGAATGTGTTGCCTCCCAGCATCGAACCGCATGCTACGGGACATATCATCGAACAGGAAGAACTCGTGAAGCAAATCATGGATAACGGATTTGCATACGAATCGAACGGTTCGGTGTATTTCGATGTGGTGAAATACAACGAAACGCACCGCTACGGCATTCTGTCGGGCCGTAACCTGGAGGATGTACACGATGCCAGCCGTGAACTCGACGGTGTGGGCGAAAAGAAACACCAGGTAGACTTTGCGCTGTGGAAAAAGGCGCAGCCCGAACACATCATGCGCTGGCCCTCACCCTGGAGCGAAGGTTTCCCGGGATGGCACTGCGAATGTACGGCGATGGGACGCAAATACCTGGGCAACCACTTCGATATTCACGGTGGCGGCATGGACCTGGTGTTCCCGCACCACGAATGCGAAATTGCACAGGCTGTGGCGTCGCAAGGAGACCAGATGGTGAAGTACTGGATGCACAACAACATGATTACCATTGCCGGCAAGAAAATGGGTAAGAGCTACAATAACTTCATTACGCTCGACCAGTTCTTTACCGGTAATCACCCGCTGCTGGAGCAACCGTACAGCCCGATGACTATCCGCTTCTTTATTCTGCAGGCGCAGTACCGCTCGACGGTCGACTTCTCGAACGAGGCTTTGCAGGCTTCGAAAAAGGGCTTCGACCGACTGATGGACGCTGTGGCTCAGCTGGAACGCATCGAAGCAAACGAAAAGGGTGCGCTGACCGAGGCTTACGCTGAGGAAGTGATGAACAAATGCTACGAGGCGATGGACGATGACTTTAACTCGCCGATCGTGATTTCGCACTTGTTCGATGCAGCCCGCGTTATCAACCAGTTGGCCGACAAGTCGCAAACCATTACGCCTGCCGGACTTGATGCGCTGAAAAAGGCAGTTCATACCTTTGTATTTGACATTCTGGGACTGAAGAGCGAGGCTGAAGGCGGCAATGCCGACCGTGAAGCTGCCTATGGACAGGCCATCGACTTGTTGCTGCAACTCAGAGCCAAAGCTAAGGCAGCCAAGGATTGGGCAACCAGCGACCAAATTCGCGATGAACTGGCTTCGTATGGCTTCGAAGTGAAGGATACGAAAGAGGGTGCTACCTGGAAACTCAATAAATAAAAATAACTGGATGTTCTGCTGTAAGTCCATAAGTATTGGAACGCTCTGCAGTAAATCCATTTCATACTGATAATCAAGGCCGACACGAAGGGCGATAACATTGTCGTTTGCCGTGTCGGCCTTTTTTTGGTTTTCTGATTTTTTTGACAAATGCTTTATGCCCCCTAAAAAGAAAAAACCTACCAATCCGTTTGCCTTCAAAGCGCGTGCCGAAAGAGCCGGAAAAAAGAAGACGGGAAAACGCATTGGCAAATCAAAGCCCGAAAAGGCCAATAACCAACGAAACCGCATCATCCGATAAGCTGCGCGGACACCCATTCCGGCTGTTCGCAGATGCCATGCGGATATGAACTCTCTGAACAAAAAAACTATGAAAACTCTGTCTACATCGATACTTACTTCAGCTTTATGGGTTGCAGGCGTTCTCGCTGCTGCAGCCCAGGAACCTGCCGATTATGTAAATCCCTTTATTGGCGGTGCTGCCAACGGACACACCTTTCCGGGAGCGTGTACACCCTTTGGCCTGGTGCAAAGCAGTCCGGTTACCGGAGCTGTAGGGTGGCAGTATTGCGCCGAATATCTGCATTCCGATGCACGCGTATGGGGCTTTACGCAAACCCATTTGAATGGTACGGGCTGCATGGACTTGGGCGATGTGCTGGTGATGCCCTCGACGGCACGCGACCAACGAACCGACTACCGCAGCCTGATGGACAAGCAGTCGGAAAAGGCCTCGCCAGGCTATTACTCGGTGGAACTGACCGAAACCGGGGTGAAGGCCGAACTGACGGCAACCCCGCATGTGGCCTTTCACCGCTACACGTTTCACCGCGTCGATTCGGCAGCACTCTATGTCGATTTGCAGCATGGTCCGGTGTGGAATGAATCGATGTACCGTTCACACGTCAAAGCCTGCGAGGTGAAGTGGCTGAACGGACAGATGCTTTCGGGACACGTTCAAACGAGCGTGTGGGTGAATCAGGACCTTTACTTCGTGATGACCTTTTCGCACCCCGTGAAGCGGGTCGACAATCTGCCGTTGCAAGCTACCGAACGCGGAAACCGCATGCTGGTGTATTTCGATCTGAAACCCGGCGAGCAACTGGGAGTGAAAATTGCGATTTCTTCGGCATCGGTCGAGGGAGCTGCGCAGAACTTGCAGGCCGAGTGTAAGCACTGGGATTTTGATGCCGCCACCCGGCAGGCGCGGAATGCCTGGAACCACCTGTTGGGACGCATCGAGGCTAAGGGTAGCCAAGAAGAACTGACAAATTTTTACACGGCTTTTTACCACACGCTGATTCAGCCTAACAACATAGCTGATGTCGATGGCACTTACCGTAATGCCAAAGGACAACCGGCCAAAGCCGAAGGCGGCACGTTTTACTCTACGTTTTCGACGTGGGACACGTATCGCGCAGCTCACCCCTTTTACACCCTGGCAGTGCCCGAAATGGTCGACCCCTTTGTGCGCTCACTGGTCAGCCAGGCCGAGGTGCAGGGCCATTTGCCCATCTGGACGCTTTGGGGCAAGGAAAACTATTGCATGATAGGCAACCACTCGGTGAGCATCGTGGCTGAGGCTTATGAAAAGGGTTTCCGCGGCTTCGACGCAGAACGGGCTTTCGCGGCAGTGAAACGTACGCAGACAGTGAGCCACAAAATGAAGTCGGACTGGGAAAAATACATGCGCGATGGTTATTTCCCTTGCGACTCAGTGACCTCAGAAAGCGTGTCGTCGACCCTCGAGTCGGTTTACGACGATTATGCAGCCGCCTGCATGGCCCGGCGGATGGGCAAGAAAGAGGATGCAGCTTATTTTACGCGCCGGGCAGCATTTTACAAAAACCTTTTCGACTCCTCTACGCGCTTCATGCGTCCCAAACTGAGCAACGGAGCGTGGAAAACGCCTTTCAACCCTTCGGATTTGGCGCATGCTGAAAGTGTGGGCGGCAACTATACCGAGGGCAATGCCTGGCAGTACACCTGGCATGTGCAGCACGACGTTCCGGGGCTGATTGCGCTGATGGGCGGCAAAGAGGCATTTTGCCAGAAACTCGATTCGCTGTTTACCGTGAAAATGAAGGGGCAATCGTTAGCCGACGTAACGGGACTGATTGGCCAATATGCACACGGCAATGAGCCTTCGCACCATGTGGCCTACCTGTACGCCCTGGCAGGCAAACCAGAACGGACTCAGGAACTGGTGCGCGAGATTGTCAGCACGCAGTATCACCCTACGCCCGAGGGCTTGTGTGGAAACGACGACTGCGGACAGATGTCGGCCTGGTACATACTTTCGTGTATGGGCTTTTATCCCGTCGATCCGGTTTCGGCCAACTACGTATTTGGCGCACCTCAGTTGCCGCGCATTTCGCTGTCTTTGCCGGGTGGCAAGCGGTTTACGGTTGTGGCCGAAGGGTTGAGCGAGCCTAATAAATACGTTAAAGCCATTTACCTGAACGGCAAACGCTATCGGAAAAACTACATTTCGCACGCCGACATTGTGAAGGGCGGCGAATTGCGTTTTGTCATGACAGCCGAACGCCCCTCGAACTAATCCGCTTGCATTGCATAGTGCCAGGATACCGATGGCTCACCTTGTAAATATTCAACATCTACTTTAAAGCAGAACGATATGTTTTGACTGCCAGTCAGGACATATCGTTCTGCTTTTTTTTTGAAGTAAAAAAACGATGTGTTGGGCAATCAGAAAAACAGCGTGGATTTTGAAAAATCAAGATTTGCAAGATATTAAAGTCGTCTAAACTTTTCTGACGAAGATTTGATTTGGAGATCTATATCTTGAATTTCATAAAAGTTCAGACGACTTCATTGTAAAGTGCAGTTCACAAATCCATAAAATCATTTTTTAAAGGAGGAAAAACGGATATATTTTTACAATTCGGTGATTTATTAGGCATTAAATATTAGTTTTTTTTAATACTTTTGCGCATAGAAAACTGAAACGAACTTTTTGAATACGCTAAACCACTTT
>VOFC01007156.1_pt1 | contig 11792 bp, 20 predicted proteins | sample 5384161 | NCBI WGS metagenome assembly VOFC01 (sample SAMN12384722, study PRJNA508395) | human gut metagenome | isolation source: healthy gut B | host: Homo sapiens | reverse complement strand
CATATTCGCGGTGATTTGGCCTTTGCACAGGCTTTGAAAAGAAACGGGCTATTTTCAGTTCTATGGCAGTGTGCAGGCTTTTCAGAATAATTTTTTGGTGGTTTAGGTGCGTCCGGCGTGGAAAAACACTGGTGAGGAAGCTTTAAACAGGGGTGGATCCCAGCAGAGTTTATTCGATTCCCGGGCTGCATGGTTTAACCTTTCAGACGGTGGCCGATGGTGTGGAGGCTCACATTCAGCATTTATATGCCTACACCACAACAGACGACTTGCCTGCTGGCTGCCAGTTATTGGACCCCGCGCTTCGGCTATGTCAAACGGGGCGTGGCAGAAAAAATGGGTGGACTTAGACGGCCGTTGGGCAATAGCCGGCGATGGCTATGGGGAAAGCATTATCAAAGGATTACTGGTTGCCTGCGATCGAGTAAGGCCAGACAGTCAGAAGCGTTAAGGAAGAATGGACAAGGGAGCAAAGAAACAGATGGAATTGTTGAAGAAGAGAATTCAGCAGGACGGCGTTGCCGTTGGCAGTAGCGTGTTGAAAGTGGACAGTTTTTGAATCATCAGATAGACGTAACCTTATTTAATGAGATGGGCAAAGAGTTTCAGCGGCGGTTTGCAGGAGAACCGATTACCAAAATTTTAACGGTAGAAGCATCTGGAATTGCAGTGGCTTGCATTGCCGCCCAGTATTTTCAAAACGTGCCGGTGGTGTTTGCCAAAAAAGCAGGAAGCCAGTAATTTATCGAATGATGTTTATGCCAGCAACGTATTTTCTTTTACCAAAAATAAAAATTATACCATTCGCGTAGATTGCAAATATCTGCAAGCCGGCGATCATGTGCTGATTTTAGATGATTTTTTGGCCAACGGCAATGCGGCGCTGGGTTTGATTGATTTGGTGGAACAGGCTGGCGGCAAGGTGGCCGGCATTGGCATTGTAATTGAAAAAAGGCTTTCAAAGCGGTCGCAAGCTATTGGAAGAGAAAGGCTACCGGGTGGAGTCTTTGGCCATTGTACAGCAAATTCAGGATGGAAAAGTAATTCTGGCCTGACAGGTTGCCGACAGCGGATTTTTGTTATATAATAATGTTTTCTGATGCCTGACAAAAAAGAGGAGGAATCATATGGGCAATCCAAAAGTGGGAATCGTGATGGGCAGCGATTCTGATTTGAAAATTATGCAGGATGCGGTAAAAGTATTGCGAGAGTTTGGTGTAGAAAGCGAATTAATCGTAGCTTCTGCGCATCGAACTCCTTATAAAAGCGTTGCAATATGCTGAAACTGCTGAAGAAAGAGGCTTGGAAGTCATTATTGCCGGTGCCGGCGCTGCGGCACTTAGGCGGCGTGCTGGCTGCCGTAACAACGTTGCCGGTGATTGGCGTGCCAATTAACGCGACTGCGCTGCAGGGGTAGACGCGCTCTATGCGATGGTGCAGATGCCGTCAGGTATTCCGGTGGCGACGGTAGCGATTAACGGCGCCAAAAACGCAGGTATTTTAGCTGCGCAGATTTTAGCAGGGACAAGATCCTGCTCTGCGCCAGAAGCTCAAAGATTATAAGGCTAAAATGGCTGCGCAGGTGGAAGAAAAAAATAAACGGGTACAGGAAGCTGTCATCGAATAGCCGCAAAGGTATTTGGCGATAACAGTTTACTAATATAATAATTTATGATGTAGGAAGGAAGTTGTATACATGATTGAAAGATATACACTGCCGGAAATGGCTGAAATTTGGTCTCAGGAAAACAAATTAAGAATTATGATGGAAGTAGAAGTGTTGGCGTGCGAGGGCATGGCTGCCATCGGTCAGATTCCAGAAGAAGCGGCGAAAAACATTCGCGCCAAAGCGAATTTTAATGTGGATCGGGTCAATGAAATTGAACAGACAACCCGCCATGACGTCATTGCCTTTTTGTCTTGTGTTGGGGAATACATTGGCGACGACGCCAAATATATGCACGCAGGTATGACCTCCTCCGACGTGTTGGATACTTCGGAAGCGGTGCAGATGAAACAGGCCAGGGGAAGCCATTTTGAAGCTGTTGAAGGAATTTGCGGAAGTATTGCGGGAAAAAAGCAATTCAGTATAAAGATACGCTGTGCATTGGCCGTACCCATGCTGTGCATGCAGAACCGGTTACCTTCGGCTTAAAGCTGGCTGTGTGGTATGAAGAAACGCTGCGCAACATCGCGCGGATGGAACGGGCCATTGAAACGGTTAGCGTAGGGCAGATTTCCGGCGCTGTCGGTACCTTTTGCCAATATCGACCCGCGCATTGAAGAATATGTATGCGAACATCTGGGCTTGAAACCGGAGCTGGTATCCACCCAGGTTATTTCTCGGGACCACTACAACGAATATATGACCACATTGGCGATCGTGGCCACTTCTCTGGACAAGTTTATGACAGAAATCCGCAACTTGCAGAGAACGGAAATTTTTTGAAGTGATGGAAGAATTTAAGAAGGGGCAGAAGGGTTCTTCGGCTATGCCACAAACGTAATCCAATGACTTGTGAACGGATTTGCGGCCCGGCCCGTGTGATTCAGCGGCAATGTGATTCCTGCTTTTGAAAATTCGGTACTGTGGCATGAACGGGATTTGGCCCATTCTTCTGTAGAACGGGTGATTATTCCAGATAGCACCACCTTGTTGTATTATATTTTAAAATTGGCAATCGGCGTTGTGAAGAATATGGAAGTGCATGAAGACCAGATGATGGCCAATGTAGAAAAAAAAAACATTGGGTTTGGTATTCTCTCAGCGTTTGATGCTGACTGTAGTGGGCAAGGGTGTGCCGAGAGATACGGTGTATCCATGGGTACAATCCAATGCACTGCGGCTTGGGATACCAAAACACCGTTTAAGGAACTGGTAAAACAGGATGAAAAATATTATGAAATATATCACAGAAGAAGAACTGGACGGTATTTTTGATTACAGCTATCACACAAAGAATGTGGATTATATTTTCAAACGCTGCGGTTTAATTTAACTGCCGGCAGGCATCAGACTGTTTGATAAGAAGACGGAAAAATAAATTTAATCATTGGGAGAGCGAGAACCATGGAAGTTTTAGAGCAGTTATATGAAGGAAAAGCAAAAAAGTATTCAAAACAGACGACGCTTCTTTATATTTGATTCGTTACAAAGATGACGCCACTGCATTCAATGGCGTGAAAAAAGGCAGCATTGCCGACAAAGGCGTGATGAACAACGAAATTACCACGTTATTGTTTGAAGAATTGGGCAAAGCGGGCATTGAACACCATCTGGTGAAAAAAATTAAATGACCGGGAACAGTTGGTAAAGGTCGTAAAGATTATTCCGTTAGAAGTGATTGTCCGGAACGTAGCTGCCGGTTCTTTTGCCAAACGGTTCGGCGTAGAAGAAGGCACGCCGTTAAAGAAACCAACTTTGGAATTTTGCTATAAAACGACGATTTGGGCGACCCGATGCTGAATGAATCCCATATTATCGCTTTGGGGCTGGCTTCGGAAGAAGACATTCGGTTTATTTCTGCCCAAACCATGAAAATCAATGAAGTGCTGCAGGGCATTTTCCAAAAATGTAATCTGACCTTGGTGGACTTTAAAATTGAGTTTGGTTGGACTCCAGACGGCAACATTATTTTAGCCGATGAAATTTCTCCAGACTGCTGCCGTTTGTGGGACGCCACCACCAATGAAAAAATGGACAAAGACCGTTTCAGAAGAGATTTGGGCAATGTGGAAGAAGCCTATCAGACCGTTTTGAAACGGCTGCAGGATGCGCTGGCCTAAAAAGGCATAGGAGGAGAAATCAGTGTTTGATGATAGACTGGACAAATTAAATGAGGAATGCGGTGTATTTGGGATTTACGCGCCCAATCATCCGGTATCCGAGTTAATCTATTTAGGCTGTTTTCTTTGCAGCACAGAGGGCAGGAAGGCTGCGGCATGGCCCGTCGGCAATGGCAAAAAAAAATTGACTACTATAAAAAATCTAGGCCTGGTTTCTGATGTGTTTTCTCAATCTATTTTGGACGGCTTGCATGGTCATTTTGGGGATTGGGCATGTGCGTTACTCTACCACCGGTGAGAATTCTCAGCTAAACACCCAGCCGGTTGTAGCCCGCTATCAGCGGGGACAAATTGCTTTGGCTCATAATGGCAATTTAACCAATGCCGCGGAATTGCGCAATTATTTGATGGAACATGGCTCGTTGTTCCAAACCACCATCGATACCGAGCAGATTGTCGGTTTATTGGCTCTGCACGGGCAAGACGATATGGAACAGGCCATGCTGAGCAATGATCGACTTAAAAAGGCTCTTATGCGTTGGTTATCATGAGTGAAGATAAATTGTACGCTGTGCGCGATCCTATGGAAATCGTCCATTGTGTATCGGGAAGCTGGGGGAAGACGGCTATGTGGTGGCCTCCGAATCTTGCGCGCTGGATGCTGTGGGCGCAACGTTCCTGCGGGATGTAGCGCCCGGTGAAATTATCACCATTGATGAAAAGGGACTGCATTCTACCAATCTGTTTGGCAATGTAGGCGATGCGCTGTGCGTGTTTGAATTTATTTATTTTGCCCGTCCAGACAGCAACATTGACGGCATCAACGTCAACAAAGCCCGTCGTTTGATGGGGCGGGAACTGGCCAAAGAAGCGCCGCTGGACGTGGATATTGTGATTTCTGTGCCCGATTCTGGCACAACGGCGGCCATCGGATATGCGGAGGAAATAGGCATTCCTTTTTACGCAGGGTATTTTGAAAACCGCTATGCAGGCCGTATTTATTCAGCCCAGTCAGGAATTGCGGGAGCTGATGGTAAAACTAAAGCTGAATCCAATTCGGGATGCGCTGGAAGGCAAACGGATTGCGGTGGTGGACGATTCCATCGTGCGGGGTACTACCAGTCGCAAACTGGTAAAACTGTTGCGGAACATGGCGCTAAAGAAGTGCATTTCCTGGTCAGCGCGCCGCCGGTGAAACATTCCTGCTACTATGGGATTGACACAGGGATTCAAGAAGAATTGATTGCCCATAAATATGATATTGACGGCATTTGTGAGTACATTGGCGCAGATAGTTTGCATTATCTGAGCATGGAAGGTTTGCTGCGCTCTGTTGCAGGCAGCCGCAATTTCTGCACAGCCTGTCTGAACGGCGATTATCCGTTGGGTGTGCCCTGCAACTGTAAAGGGCCGAAAGACGCGCTAGAATAAAAAGATGCTCTGGAATAAGAGGAGAGGAAACAAATATGGCAGAACAAAGTTTAACCTACAGCGGTGCCGGTGTTGACATCACCAAGGGGTAATCAGGCTGTAGAATTGATGAAACCACTGGTAAAATCTACGTTCCGCAAAGAAGTTGTTACCGATTTAGGCGGCTTCGGCGGTCTGTTTGCCATTGAGAAAGACAAATACGAAGAACCGATTTTAGTTTCCGGCACCGACGGTGTGGGAACTAAATTGAAGATTGCTTTTGAAATGGGAAAAAACATGATACTATCGGTATTGATGCGGTGGCTATGTGCGTCAACGACGTGCTGGTAAACGGCGCAGAACCTTTATTCTTTTTAGATTATCTGGCTGTGGGCAAATGCGAGCCGGAACAGGTAGCCGCTGTGGTATCCGGCATTGCAGAAGGCTGCCGGCAGGCCGGTTGTGCCTTAATCGGTGGTGAAACGGCAGAAATGCCCGGATTTTATCCTGTTGGCGAATATGATGTTGCCGGCTTTACCGTTGGGATTGTCGATAAAAAGAAAATGATTGACGGCAGTCACATTTGCGCTGGCGACGTGGTGCTGGGGTTGCCTTCTACCGGGGTACACAGCAATGGGTTTTCTCTGGCGCGGAAAGTGTTGTTAGAACACGCCGGATTAAAAATGGACGAAGAACTCGATGGTTTGGGTGCCAAGTTGGGCGATGTGATTTTAACGCCAACCAAAATCTATGTGAAAACCATTTTGGAATTATTACAGCAGGCAGATATCAAGGGAATGGCGCATATCACTGGCGGCGGTCTTTTAGAAAATATTCCGCGGGTGCTGCCGGAAAATTGCCAGGTGCAAATTGACAGCACAACATGGCCAGCGCTGCCCATTTTCCAACTGATTCAGGAAAAAGGCAACGTGGAAAAACGGGAAATGTTCCGTACCTTTAATATGGGCATTGGCTTTGTTTTAATTTGCGATGCCGAAAACGCAGAAAAAATCAAAGCTGCCTGTGCCGATATGGAACAACCGGTGTATCAAATTGGCGCCGTTGTCGCTGGAGAAAAAGAAAGTTGTCATTGACCAGACTTGCCAATTATAAATAGTTTGGCGCACAAGTGTATGCTGCCCAATGCTGATGCATGCGCCTGTGCAAAAATCGGAACAGTCTGTACCGGTTTCATTGACATGCATAATGGTACAGGAAAAGGACTGTTGCAAAGGAAATCAACCAAAAACTGCGACAGCCCTTTTTCTATTTGAAAACTGATAGAATAAAGGGGGGAACACCATGGGAATTCGAATTGCTGTATTGGCTTCTGGACGGGGCTCTAATTTGCTGGCGATTTTGGAATCTATCAAGGCTGGAGCCATCAATGGGGAAATTGCGGTTGTACTCAGCGATAAGGCCGAAGCCAAAGCCTTAGAACATGGGAAAAATGCCGGCATTCCTGCGTTTTATGTAAATCCAAAGGCTTATGAAGAAAAATCTGATTATGAGGCAGCGCTGCTGCAGCATATTGAACAGGCCGATTGCCAGTTGATTTGTCTGGCCGGCTATATGCGCATCCTCAGTCCATATTTTGTCGGCCATGCGCCATGTCCGATCATGAATATTCATCCGGCTTTGCTGCCGTCTTTTCCAGGACTGCATGGACAGCGGCAGGCTTTGGAGTATGGCGTAAAGGTGGCGGGCTGCACCGTCCATTTTGTAGATGAGGGATGGACAGCGGCGCTATCATTTTGCAGAAGACGGTTCCAGTTTTGGACGATGACACGGAGGACTCCTTATCGGCCCGCATTTTAGAGCAGGAACACAAGGCGTATTCGGAAGCCATTCAATTATTTGCGCAAGGCAGATTGGTGTTGATGGGCGTATTGTAAAGGTGAAAGGGGAATAAACAGTGAAGAAAGCATTAATCAGCGTATCGGATAAAACAGGTGTGGTGGAATTTGCCAGAGCCTTAACAGAACTGGACTATGAAATCGTGTCCACTGGCGGTACGGCCAAAGCATTGCAGGCTGCCGGCGTTGCCGTAACGGGCATTTCCGATGTGACAGGATTTCCAGAAATTTTAGAAGGACGGGTAAAAAACATTGCATCCCAGCGTGCATGGCGGGATTTTAGCCAAAGGAACCCCAGAACACATGGCTGTGTTGGCTGAACACAACATCAAACCCATTGATTTGGTTGTGGTAAATTTATATCCTTTCCAGGCTACGGTGGCCAAAACCGGACGTAACTTTAGAAGACGCGATCGAAAAATATTGATATCGGCGGTCCTACTATGGTGCGTTCCGCTGCGAAAAACCATGACAGAGTGGGCATAGTGGTAAATCCTGCCCGCTATGACAGTGTTATCGCCGAATTAAAAGAAAGTGGTGAACTGCGCCTGCAGACCAAACGGTTGCTGGCTTTGGAAGCTTTCCAGCATACAGCCCAGTATGACGCAGCCATTAGCCATTACCTCAGCGGCGCCTTCGGCGCAGATCCATTCTCCGGCGAAATTGCTTTTGGCGGACAAAAAGATCCAGGAATTGCGCTATGGCGAAAATCCGCACCAGAAAGCGGCTTTTTATCGCTCTGGAATCCCAACCAGCGGTACTGTGGCCAATGCCAAACAATTGCATGGCAAAGAATTGTCCTATAACAATATTGTGGACGTTGATGCAGCTTGGAAGCTGGTTAACGAATTTGCTCAGCCTGCTGCGGCAATTATCAAGCATACCAATCCCTGCGGCACTGCCATCGGTGAAACCTTATCCGAAGCATACCGCCGCGCTTACGAAGCAGACTCGGTATCGGCTTTCGGCGGGATTATTGCGGTGAACCGTCCGATGGACAAGGTGACGGCGGAACAGATTGTTACCACCTTTATGGAAGCTGTGATTGCGCCGTCTTTCAGCGAAGAAAGTCTGGAAATTTTGAAAACCAAGAAAAATCTGCGTTTGTTGGAAATTGGCGAAAAAGTGCCGAACAATGAACTGTGGATTGAAAAAAGTCAGCGGCGGATTTTTATTGCAGGAAATGGACAACCATAATCTGAAAGCGGAAGATTTACAGGTTGTGACCGAAAAAGCGCCGACGGAAGAACAGTTAAAAGAATTAATCTTTGCTTGGAATATCGTGAAACATGTCAAATCCAATGCCATTGTGGTCACCAAAGACGGGCAGAGTTTAGGCGTTGGCGCAGGGCAGATGAATCGGGTCGGCTCAGCCAACATTGCCTTTACGCAGGCCGGTGAAAAATGCAAAGGCGCTGTGTTGGCATCTGACGCGTTCTTCCCATTCCGCGATACCATTGATGCAGCGGCAGCAGCCGGCATTACCGCCGTTATTCAGCCGGGCGGCTCGGTGCGTGACCAAGAATCTATCGACGCCTGCAACGAGCATGGCATTGCCATGGTATTTACCCGGCGTTCGTCATTTCAGACATTAAGCAGTAGAGCGATAGAACATACATCACAGGAAAAACGTGATACGGAGGGATAACATGAAAGTTCTTGTAGTTGGCAGCGGTGGCAGAGAGCATGCACTAGTTTGGAAAAATCAGTCAGAGCCCCAAGGTAGATAAAATCTACTGTGCGCCGGGAAATGCCGGAATTGGTCAATTGGCCGAATGTGTAGCAATCAAAGCTGACGATTTAGAAGGGCTGCTGAACTTTGCGTTACAGCAGCAGATTGATTTGACTGTGGTAGGGCCGGAAGTGCCGCTGACTATGGGAATTGTTGATCAATTCCAAGAAAAGGGGCTGAAAATTTTTGGGCCTAGCGGCAAAGCTGCGGAAATTGAAGGCAGCAAAACCTTTGCCAAAAATCTGATGGCCAAGTATGGCATACCAACAGCAAAATACGGTGCTTTTACCGACGCTGCAGAAGCGAAAGCTTTTCTGGAGCAAGTGGGTTTGCCCTGTGTGGTGAAAGCAGATGGTCTGGCTGCCGGAAAAGGAGTTTTAATCTGTGAAACCCAATCGGAAGCAGAAGCGGCCATTGATGATATTTTAGTGGACAATAAATTCGGCGCCGCCGGCAGCCGGGTTGTGGTGGAAGAATTTTTAACTGGGCAGGAAGTCAGCATGCTGGCTTTCACCGATGGAGAAACGGTGGTACCTATGGTTTCCTCTCAGGACCATAAGCGGATTTGGGACGGCGACAAAGGTTTAAATACTGGCGGGATGGGCGCCTATTCTCCAGCGCCTGTTTATACTGAAGCGGTAAACGCCGTTGTGGTGCCGAAGGTGTTAGAAGCCACCGTTGCCGCTATGAAAGCAGAAGGGCGTCCCTTTGCCGGTATTTTTTTATACGCAGGCCTGATGTTGACTGCCGATGGTCCGAAGGTATTGGAGTTTAACGCCCGTTTTGGCGATCCAGAAACGCAGGCGGTTTTGCCGCGGTTAAAATCGGATTTGGTGGAAATTTTCCTGGCGATTATTGATGGCCGTTTGGCCGATATGCAAATTGACTGGTATCCGGAAGCCGCCGTGTGCGTGGTACTGGCTTCTGGCGGATATCCGGAAAGTTCCGACAAAGGCCGGGAAATCACGGGTTTACAGCAGGCAGTCGATACTGGCGCTATTGTATTCCATGCCGGCACCAAAGAAACCGACGGCAAAATTGTGACAAACGGCGGACGGGTGTTGGGCGTCAGCGCATTGGGTGCCGATATTGCGCAGGCCATTGCCAACGCCTACAAAGGTGTAGAACAGATAAAATTTGAAAATATGCAGTATCGTACCGATATTGGCAAAAAGCATTTCTATAGGAGGAACACAGCAGTGGCTACTATTTATCGTTTTTTTGCAGAAAAACGTCCGGGCTTTGATATTGAAGCCCAGGGCCTTTTGTCCACACTACAGGGGTATTTGCACATTGCGGGGCTTTCCGGCTTGCGGATTTTTAACCGCTATGATATTGCAGGGCTTACCGAAGAAAATTGCGATGCGGCGGGCCGTTTGATTTTTTCTGAGCCCCAGTGCGATTTTTTTATATCGGGAAACGTTGCCGGAAATTACCGAAGCGCACACACTATTTGCCGTAGAAGCGTTGCCCGGTCAGTATGATCAGCGGGCCGATTCGGCCGCCCAGTGCGTTCAGATTATCACCAAAGAACGTCCGCTGGTACGGGCGGCGAAAGTGTATGCCTTTTTAGGTCAAATCAGCGCCGATGATTTGCAGAAAATGAAAAATTATTTAATCAATCCGGTGGAAAACAGGAAGCTGCTCTGGACAAACCGGAAACCTTGCTGGACGCCGTAGAAGAACCGGAAGCTGTTTTCCAGTTGGAAGGCTTTATGACGGCAGCAGAGGCCAATTTGGAAGCTTTGCGCCAGCAGTATGGTCTGGCTATGGATTTGGGCGATTTGCGCTTTATGCAGGGTTATTTCCGCGACGAAGAAAAACGGAACCCGACCATTACCGAATTAAAAATGATTGATACCTATTGGTCCGACCATTGCCGTCATACGACCTTTATGACCCAGATTACCGATATCACCTTGGACGATCCACTGGTGAAAGAAAGCTATGAGGAATATTTGGCAGCCAGAGAAGAAGTCTATGGAGAACGGGCGCAAACCCGTCCTGTCACCATGATGGACATGGGGGACGATTGCAGCAAAAGCGCTGAAAAAAACGGGGCGTTCTGAAAAAATTTAGATGAAAGTGAAGAAATTAATGCTTGCAGTGTAAAGGTGGATGTGAAAACAGACAAGGGAACAGAACAGTGGCTGTTCATGTTCAAAAAAATGAAACCCACAACCACCCGACGGAAATTGAACCGTTCGGCGGTGCTGCAACCTGCCTCGGCGGTGCAATCCGTGACCCGCTGTCTGGCCGTTCCTATGTTTATCAGGCTATGCGTGTAACCGGTGCTGCCGACCCACGCAAGCCGCTGGAAGAAACATTGCCTGGGAAATTACCCCAGCGTCGGATTACCACCACTGCTACCCAGGGCTATTCTTCCTATGGCAACCAGATTGGCCTAGCTACCGGTTTTGGTAGATGAGTTATATCATCCTGGCTATGTGGCAAAAACGAATGGAAATCGGCGCAGTATTAGGCGCAGCGCCCATTGAAAATGTGGTGCGGGAAGTACCGGCTCCGGAAGATGTGATTGTGTTGTTAGGCGGTCGTACCGGTCGTGACGGCTGCGGCGGCGCAACCGGTTCTTCCAAGAGTCATACTGAAAAATCACTGGCCACCTGCAGCGCAGAAGTGCAGAAGGGGAACCCAGTGGAAGAACGGAAAATCCAGCGCTTATTCCGCCGTCCAGAAATCAGTAAACTCATCAAACGCTGCAATGACTTCGGCGCTGGCGGCGTGTCGGTAGCTATCGGTGAATTGGCTGCTGGTCTGCATATTTATCGGGACCGTGTACCGAAGAAATATGAAGGCTTATCGGCTACGGAGCTGGCTATCTCCGAATCGCAGGAACGGATGGCGGTTGTGCTGGCTCCTGAACGCTTAGAGCAGTTTATTGTTGCTGCTGACAGCGAAACTCTGGAAGCGACGGTGGTAGCTTATGTAACGGAAGAACCCGTTTGGTGATGGAATATCAGGGACAGACCATCGTAGATTTGAGCCGC
>VOFC01003782.1_pt1 | contig 11792 bp, 10 predicted proteins | sample 5384161 | NCBI WGS metagenome assembly VOFC01 (sample SAMN12384722, study PRJNA508395) | human gut metagenome | isolation source: healthy gut B | host: Homo sapiens | reverse complement strand
GGACGTGATCGTGGAAAAAGGCAGTGAGCGACGTGGAGATCGGCACCACGCCTGTCTATCCCCAGACCAAGAAGAAGCCACGTTGCTCTGCGCTCTGGCCGGTATGGTAGCGGCCTGCGCTCTGCTGGTGGTCAGCCACCTGCTGCACAACTACATTGTAGACGACGAAGATGTTCAGAAGAAGCTGGACCTCCCTGTTTTGGGCTTTATCCCTGAGGTGTGATGTAAGATGTGGAATCCGTTCAAACCGAAAATTGAAAACTCTGACCCCGGCCAGCGCTCCCTGCAGCTGATCTCCCAGAAAGGAATGCCCTTTGCGTATGTGGAAGCTTACAAATCCCTGCGCACCAACCTGAACTTTCTGACCAGTTCCACCGGAGCCCGCGCCATTGTGGTCACCAGTACCATGCCGGAAGAGGCCAAGAGCAACGTCTCGGTCAACCTGGCCCTGACCCTGGCCGAAGACGGCAAAAATGTAGCCCTGGTGGACTGCGACCTGCGCAAGCCAGTGCTGCACAAATACCTGAAAGCCGGTCACAACGTGAAAGGCGTCTCCAATATTGTCTCCAACCAGTGCAAGCTGGAAGAGGCTCTGCTGCGGCTGGAACAGTTCAAGATCACGTTCCTGCCCGCCGGCACGCCCCCTCCGAACCCCTCGGAGCTGCTGGGCTCGGCCCGGATGCAGCAGATGATCCAGCAGCTGCGCGCCACCTTTTGATTATGTCATCTTTGACGCGCCTCCCATCTCCATGGTGACAGACGCGGCGGTCATCGGCAATCAGGTGGACGGTGCTCTGTTTGTTGTTCGTTCCAGCTACGCCCCGGCCGAGTCCGTGGAGGCCGCTGTCAAGAAGCTGAAAGACACCGGCGTAAAAGTGCTGGGTGCCGTGCTGACCCGCTATGACGCCAAGACGGCGCTCAAGGGCTCCAACTACGCTTACAACTATTATAGCTACGGCTACTCCTACGGTACCCCCAGACGGATCCGGCGGCATCGCAAAGCCCGGAAAAGCGAAAGCACGCAAAGCCAGCCGAAAGGGTAACGAACCATGACTGATCTGCACTGCCATATCCTACCCGGTATTGACGACGGTGCCAAAGATGTCTCGGTCTCGCTGGAGCTGCTCCACAAGGAGTATGAGGACGGCGTGCGCAACATCGCGTTCACCAGCCATTTCAACAGCGAGCGCACCACGGTGGAAGCTTTTCTGGAAAAGCGTGCCGCCGCCTACGCGCGGCTGACCGAGGCACTGAAAGAAGAGCCGATGGACTTCCGGTTCAAGCTGGGCAGCGAAGTTTATTTTCTCCCAAGCTCTGTGAGCTGGACGCCAAGGCCCTCTGCATGGGCGACACCGCTTACATGCTCATTGAGTTTCCCACCACCCATAAGCCTCATTTTATCAAGCAGACCCTGTACGCTTTGCAGGAACAGGGCATCCTGCCGCTGATCGCGCACATTGAGCGTTACCCCTATGTGCTGGACGACCCCACCCTGCTGTATGAGTGGGTGGCCGCCGGTGCTTACGCGCAGATCAACGCCGGGGCCCTGCTGCAAGATGCAAAGCTCCGCAAGAAGCTCTGCAAATTTATCTCGTGGGGGCTCGTACATGTGCTCTCCACGGACACCCACTCCCCGGACAAGCGCCCGCCCCGGATGGCGGAGGGCATCCAGATGCTGCAGAAGACTCTGGGCACTGAGATCGCCGACCGGATCGTCCGTAACGGTGACGAGCTGTTTGACGACCAGGAGCTGGACATCATCTCCCCGCACCAGCCCAAAAAGATGCTGGGCATGTGGATTTGATCATCTTTTGTCTTTGATTGAAAATCCGATATTTTTATTATAAACTTTGTTTATTACAAACTTTGGAAAAGAGGAATTTTATTATGAACTATCCTGTTGCTTATGCCGTGATCCCCGAAGAAGAAAAAGACCTACATCGTCGGCAGCGGCGATGTTCAGTACGAGAAGCTGTTCAACTACTTCATCGGCGACTTCCTGCGTGACACCGTCAAGAGTGACGTCCGCAACGCCATCTGGAACAGCGCCAAGCAGAGTTCTATCACTCCCATTGCCAACTGGTTCAAGAACGTGGACGACATGGGTGTCATTGCACACCTGGGCTATTTCTACGGCTTCTGGCACATCTGGAGAGACGTTAAGGGCTACCTGGGCTAATTAAAAAGTAACGTATATGCAAAAGAAACAAATTTTTCAGCTCGTGCTTCTGGCTGTGGGCGCGGTCCTGGCTGCCGTGATCGGCTTCTGGCTCGTGCCGGTGAGCAATTACGTCAAGGCCCGCACGGCTCCGCTGGATGAGACCATCCTGGAAGCCGAAAGCAGTACGCGGGAGGTGGTCACCATCTCGGATACCGAACTTTCCCAGCTCATCAGCGGTGACCTGACCCTGGATGCACTGGCCGACCTGCCCGGCGTCATCACCGTGGAGCCCGTCGGCACCACGGCAGGTGCCGCCCAGAGCGGCGGCGCGGCCAATCGCTCCCCTGCGGACGAGACTTCCGCTTCTGCCATTGCAGAGAGCGAAGCTTCTTCGGACGCTGCTTCCCGTGAGGCACAGGCCGATGCAGAAACGCCCGCCCAGACCAGTGCTGTCTCCGGCAGCACTGGAGCTTCCGGCAATGCCAGCCTCTCGGAGGCCGCCTATGAGGGTGAAGTCAAGGCCCTGGTCCAGCAGCTCTATGCTGTGAAAGGCCGGGCGGAAGGCGGCCTGAATGCCTGCATTGCTTCCGCCAAGGCAGAGTATAAATCTCTGCCGCCGGAGCAGCAGACCCGCAGCCGCAAAATTGCCATCTGCATGTCCAAAGCCGGCCAGCTCTCGGCCCTGCAGGCCTCCTGCGACAGTGAGGTCAACCGCATTGTGAGCCAGATGCGCTCGGTGCTCAAGGCCAACGGCCAGAGCACCGCCCTGGCAGACCAGGCCATGAGCAGTTACAAGAGCCAGAAGAGCGCCCGGCGGGCGGCTCTGATGAGCCAGCTTTACGGCTGAGCCGCTTTTTGATCACCCTTTGGAGGAACCAGCGTGGAACAACTCACATTTTCGCAGCACGTTGCGGCAAACGGCGGTTCCCTGCCCTGGCAGGACGCTGTGCGCCTGACGCTGCTGACCATCCAAACCATTTCGGCTCAGGCAGACCCGAAACCACCTATATGGATGTCTGCCCGGAGCAGATCGTACTGAGCAAAGACGCCCGGGAAGTGCTCTCCTGCGGTAAGCCCCACTCCCTGAAAGAGTGGGACGCCGCCGATGCCGCCAACCCGCAGCTGCTGCCCTGGGGAGTTTTGGAACGCCTGGAGTGCCCGCACCCCGGCTGCTCAGGTCTACCCGGTCGCGGCCTGCCTGTTCGGCGCTCTGAGCGGCCACCTGCCCATGGCGGCCAAAGCCCGGCTGAACGGTGCGGCGCTTCGCACCCTGCCCGACATCCCGGACGCGCTGAACAACGTGCTCCAGAAAGGCCTTGCTCTGAACGCAGCCGACCGCTGGCCGTCGCTGGAGGCATTCCGGGCGGCTCTGGTCGATGCCACCAAAATCGAGATTGCGGTGAATGATACTCCTGAAAAAACCGACGACACCCCCGCCCTGCAGGCAGGTCCGCTGGACCTGAGCAAGGTACGCACCGTCGATGCACCCAAGGGGCCGCAGGCGGTCTACAAACCCACGGCCCAGAAAAAAATCCGTCAAGCTTGGCCCCCTGCTCCCGGTGGCTGTCCTCTCGGTTGCGTTCCTGGGCGGCCTGCTGGCCTATCAGTTCACCCTGCGGGGCACCCCGACGGCGGAAGAGCTCTTCCTGCCCACGGCAACGGCCAAGACTTCCAGCAGCTCCAAAGCCGCGGAACCGGAACGTGAAGCCGCTTCCAGTGCGGCAGAGAGCGAAGCAGCTTCTTCCAGTGAGGCTGCTGCCTCCTCCCCCCCCGCCGCCAGCGAAGCTCCGGCCAGCGCTCCCTCCACCAAGCAGGAGGAGCCCGCCAGCAGCGCGGCTTCTTCCAAGGCGGCATCCAGTGCAGCCAGCAGTTCCAAGGCCGCCAGCGCTTCCAGCAAAAAAGAGGAGAAGCCTGCTTCTTCGGCCAGCAGTGCATCCAGCACGGCTTCTTCGGAGGCTGCTGCCAGCTCTGCGGCCCCGGAAAACGTGACCCAGACGCTGACCCTTGCCGACGGCAGCAAGTTTGTGGGCAAGGTGGACGGCTCCAGGCAGACCGGCACCCTGACCAAACCCAACGGTGATGTCTATACCGGCACCTTTACGGACGGCAAGCTGGAGGGCAAAGGTACCCTGAAAACCGCCAGCGGCAACAGCTATGACGGCAACTTTGCAGGCGGCCAGCCCAGCGGCTCCGGTACCATGAAGTATGCCAACGGCAGCACCTACACGGGCAGCTGGGCCGATGGCCAGCGCAGCGGCTCCGGCACGGTGAATTACGCCAACGGGGATCAGTTCTCCGGCAGCTTTGCCGCCGACCTGCGGGACGGCAGCGGCACCTACACCTGGGCCAACGGCACCACCTACCGCGGCACCTGGAAAGCAGGCGAAGCGCGGAAAGGCGGCACCTACAGCTATACCGATGCAGGCGTGAAAGAGGGCCTTTCCGCAGGCGGCAACCTGACCATGCAGGATTGAGCGCCCTGCCCTCTTGACAAATCGCCTCGGCTGTGATATTCTAAAGCTCCTAAAATATCGTGTGGATTTTTACAGTATCAAGCTATTTTTCGCCACACAATGGTGCAAAAGCCATTGTGTGGCTTTTTTGCGTCCAAATTTCTGCAGCCCCCACCCGATGAAAGGAGATCTCTTCTGTGAACAACACCTTTATGAAAGAGCGCCCGGTCTTCCCGCTTTTGATGTCCATGGCGCTGCCCAATGTCATTTCCATGCTGGTCAACTCGCTGTACAACATTGTGGACAGCCTGTTTGTGGCCCGCATCAACGAATCCGCCATGACGGCCCTCTCGCTGGTCTTCCCGGTGCAGAACCTGCTCAACGCCATTGCCATCGGCTTTGGCATTGGCATCAATGCACTGGTGGCCCTCTGCCTGGGTGCCGGGGAGCACGAAAAAAGCCGATCAGGCCGCTACCCACGGCATGGCGTTTTCCCTGCTGCACGGCATCCTCGGCTCGGCCATTGCCATTGCCATCATGCCGTCTTTCCTGGGGCGCTTTACAACGGATGCCGAAGTGCTCTCCATGGGCCTGACCTATTCCCACATCGTGTTTGGCTTTGCCACGGTCAACATGGCCTCCCTGGCTTTTGAGAAGATCTTCCAGTCCGTGGGCCGGATGAAAGTGACCATGGTAGCCCTCATCGTGGGCTGTGTGGGCAACATCATCCTGGACCCGCTGCTCATCTTTGGCATCGGGCCGTTCCCTGCCATGGGCATTGCAGGCGCGGCGCTGGCCACCGTTATCGGCCAGGCACTGAGCACGGGTGTCTACCTCGTGGTGTACGCTTCCACGGAGCTGCCCGTCCGGCTGCGCCGCGCCCTGCCTGAAGCTGGACAAAGAGCTGGACACCCGGCTCTACTCCATCGGCATTCCGGCCATCCTCAATCTGGCGCTGCCCTCGCTGCTGGTCACGTTCCTCAACAGCCTGCTGGCCGCGTTCTCGGGCAGCTATGTGGTGGTGCTGGGCATCTACTATAAATTGCAGACCTTTTTGTACCTGCCCGCCAACGGCTTCGTGCAGGGAATGCGCCCCCTCATCGGCTACAACTACGGTGCCGGGGAGCACAAACGGGTACGCCAGCTCTACCAGATCACCCTCATCCTGAGCGCCGCCATCATGGCAGCGGGCACCCTTGGCTGTCTGGCAGCCTCGGAGCCTCTCATGCGGCTCTTTACCTCTACCCCGGAGACGGTGGAAGCCGGAAAAGTTGCTCTGCGGATCATCTGCCTGGGCTTTGTGGTCTCCGCCATCTCCACCACCTCTTCCGGTGCGCTGGAAGGGTCTCTGGGCAAGGGCACGCAGTCGCTGGTGATCTCCCTGTGCCGCTACATCGTCTTCATCATGCCGCTGGCCTGGGTGCTCTGCCGACAGTTTGGCCCTGTGGGCGTCTGGAACGCGTTCTGGGCCACGGAAGTGCTCTCCGCCATCGTTTCCCTTATCGTCTACAAAAAAGAGCGTCTGACACGTTTTCCGTATATGCAAAAAAAGGTTCCGGGCCTGCACTCCCCTTTCACAGGGAGGCAGGCCCGGAGCCTTTTTCCATTTCAGCCCAAGGGCTGGTTTTTATTTGGTGTGCTGCTCGGTGCTCTGGTCGTCCGATGATTCAATCGGCGTATCCAGTTCCTCCACGGGGGCAGCGTTCTTTTGGCCTTACGGGCCTTACGCTTGTGGATCAGCTTCCGTGCGAGGAATGCTGCCACCAGCAGCGCGGCTACCTTGCCGCCGCAGAGCTCCCAGAGCGGGATGCCCTTGGGCACAAAGGCCATGACGATCTCGGTCCCGGCAGCCGTAAAGGTGATGTAGCTGCCAAAGGTATCGGTAGGCACTTTGATCCATTTGCCATCCTGCTGGACATAGACGCTGCCCTGCTTGCCCTGCGGCAGATAGCGAATGGTGTGGGTCTCCTGCCCGTCGTCCGAGAAGTCCAGCAGCCACTGCTCGGTGGCATTGGCCACACCGGACGGCGTCTGGGAGGTAACGCTCAGGGCATTGGAGCCGCCAAACAGGCCATCCACATAGAAGATCGGACGGCCGTTGGTGCGGACATCAATGCTCTTCAGTGCCGGGGTGTAAGAGGTGTACAGCGCCGTGACCACGGTGTCCAGATGGAGGTCATCCAGCACCGGGGTGTTCCACTCGGCAAAGTAGCCGTCTTTCTGGGGCAGCTCGGGGTAATCCGCCTCGGTAAACGATGCACCGTAAGTAAAGGTGCGCTGGTCCACGATGTGGCCGTCGGCCATAAAGGTCAGCGTCAGCTTCTGGAAGCCCTTGGGCGCGCCCTCCAGTGCCCGCATGGTATCGTAATCAATGGGCTCTGCCTGACCGGCACGGCTGATGCGGTCAACGCCGTGCAGGGTATCGGAGACAAACAGGTTCCCCGTGAACGTACCATCCTGGCCGCCGGAAATGGCGCCCCAATACTGACCGTCGGTGTTGCTGCTGCTCGTGGAGAGGGCCACTTCGGAGTCATCCCCGTCATCGTCCGGCTCATGGATATCCACCATGGCGCGGTTATCCTTGATGATGCAGCTGTTGCCGGTCAGGACACTGTCCGCGCCCTGGCCCACGATGCCGCCAATGTACTTGCTGCCGGTCAGCTCACACTTGGCCCAGTTGGAGATCAGCTTTGCGGAGGAACGGCCTGCAATGCCGCCCACCTTGTTGTTGCCATCCACTTTGCCGTAAGCTTCGCAGCCCGTGATGTAGCCCAGATCCATCTCGCCGCAGATGCCGCCTGCCGCCTCTTTCTTGGAGGTAACGGTGCCCTCGTTGACACAGTTCATGACCACCGCGCTGATGGTGTACTCGGTGCGCAGGAGCGAACGGTTCTCATCCTTATCGTCGTCTTCGGGGTCAAGGGTGTTTTCCACCGCCATGGTACCCGCGATGCCGCCCACATTCATGTCGGCTTCCACGGTGCCGCGGTTGGTGCAGCCCTCCAGCTTGCCCTCGTTCTGGGCCACCAGCTCCTCGGACTGGTCCTCAAAGACATTCTTGCTGCCGGGTTCGCTGATCTCTTCCACGGTGTCCAGCAGCAGGTTGGAGACCACATTGATCTGGTCGTTGATGGAGCGGAGGTTGCTGGTGAGGGTGTTGCTGGCCGAGAGCATATCCCGGTTGAGGGTGCTCATCTGGTCGGTCATGTTCGTCACAGCGTCAAACAGTTCATCCTTGGTCGCGGTCATCTCGGAAGAGGGGCGCGGCACATGGATGGGATCCTGCTCCGCCAGCCAGTGGACGATATCCGCCGCCTGGCTGGTCATGCTGGTCAGGCCGCTCATGCCCTCCGCCATGATGCCGAGGCTGGCGGACATGTGGCCCAGCGTTGCGCTGGTGAGGGCGGAATCCGTCTTGAGGATATCCAGAGACTTGTCAAAATCATCCGCAGCCTTGCCCAGATCCTGTGCGGCATCGCTCAGGGAATCCAGACCCGCCTGAATGGAGGCATTGCCGGAACTGATGTTGCCGGTGTTGAAGCCCAGCTTATCCAGAATGTCTTCCAGATTGCCCAGCTGGTCGCCCACATTGCCAAGCGCGCCGGACATGCTGGTAAGGGCAGAAGCCATCTGGGGATTGCCCTGCTCCGAAACGAGGTTGGCGGTGTTGCCCAGCAGCGCGCCGATCTGCGTGGCCAGGCCTGCCATATTGCCCACGGCGCGGGTGACCTGCTTGCCGGCGGAAGCCAGCTGGCCGTCATCGGCCAGCAGCGTGGCGCTCCGCAGCAGGCCCAGGCCGGTGGTCAGCAGCTTCATCTGGCCGCTCATGCCGGAACCCAACGAGAGGATGCTCATGGCGGAATTCGCTACCTGCAGCAGGGAGATGGCCGTTTGATGTGATCGTCCACCGCGTCACCGGACACGCTGGAATAGCCGCCCAGAATGGTGCTGATGGCGCTGCTCAGGCCGCTGTCATCCTTGCCCGGCAGCGAGGCGATCAGGTCGTCCAGGCCCTTGCTGATCTGCTCCAGACCCTGTTTGCTGGAATCCAGCGCGTCGCTGGCCTTGTGTGCGCCGGAAGAAGCCTTGGCCAGTGCCGTGGAGGCGGTCAGCATCTCGGCCGCCATCTCCGCGGTGACCCACTTGAGCTGGCCCACGGCGGTGGTCATCTTATCCAGTGCGTCGACACCCGTGTCCATCACGGGCTCCAGCCGGGTAAATGTATCGGAGATGAGGTCGCCCGTGCGGTCCACCTCGTCCGCCACTTCGTCAAAGTAATCGCCTCCCTGCTCCTGCAGACGGCGGGCTGCCTGCACGGCAGTGTCCATCTGAGAGTTCAGGGTGTTGAGGTCGGTATTGAGGAGGCTGGTGCTGCCGTCCATGTCATCGGCCGCGCCGTTGACCATGGTGTGCAGCGTGTCCAGCTCGGTGCGCAGACGGTTGATGGTGCTCTGGTCCAGGTCCAGCTCCACATAGGGCTCTGCCTGGCCGGCAATGCCGCCCACGTCCTTGCGGCCCTGTACCAGGCCCTGGTTGACACAGCCGGAGATCAGGCCATCGGTCCGGCCCACGATGCCGCCCACGTTATAGCCTACATGGGCATAGCCCACGTCGCCCGCGTTGGCACTGCTGAGGATCAGGCCGGAGGAGCGGCCTGCAATGCCGCCGGTATCCGAGGAGACATTGGAGATGTTATTGCTCAGGTCATCGCCCATATCCTTCTTGACCAGCTCCAGCAGGGTGGCCGGGAGGCCCTCCATATCGAGGGCGGACTCCTGATACTCGGAGTTGACGGCACCCACATTGGTGCAGCCGGTGATGACACCGAGGTTGTAGCCCACGATGCCGCCGGTGGCATACGCACCGCTGACCATGGCACGGGAGGTGCTGTGGTCGATGGTTCCGCTCGTCTCATTGCGGCCCACCAGACCGCCCGCCTCCTCCTCGCCGTGGACAGCACCGGAGAACGTGCAGTTGATGATGGTGCCGTAGTTGGTGCCCACCAGACCGCCTGCGGTCTTCTGGGTACCAGCGGGATTGACCACACCCTTGATGGTAAGGTCCTGAATGGAACCGCCCTCTTCCAGGATGCCGAAGAAGCCGGCTGGAGAATAAGCCCCCACGAGGCTGACATCCGAGATGGTGTGGCCGTTGCCCTTGAACGCGCCGCTGAACGATGCAACGGGGGCCCACTCCGTATCCTCCAGCGAGAGATCTTCCTGCAGGATCACGGTCTTGCCTTTGGACCACTGATCAAAGCCGCATTTGTCGGCAAAGGCCAGCAGGTCCGAAACACTGTTGATGTAAATGGTATCCGTCGGCGCGGTGTCGGCCGCAAATACCGGCAGCGCCGCCGAAGCCGCCAGCACCAGTGCCAGCAGCGCAGCGGTCAGGCGGTGCAGCAGCCGGGTGCTGCCCGCCGCAGACTCATTCGTCCGCATGGGAGTCGTTTTCATCCTGCACCTCCTGTGAGATTTTACCAGAAAGAACGGTAAGATGTACGTTTCCATCCACAACGGCGTTCATGGTACCGGCCACGGAGCCGTTCACCTCGCCCTGCACCATGCCATTGACACGCACCCGGCCGCTGGCCGTGTTGGTGTGCAGCACCACATGATGCATGGAGAACGAAGTTTTATCCACCAGCTTGCCGCCCACCAGCAGGATCTGCGGCAGGACGAACAGCACCAGGAAGATGGAGATGATGGTACCGCGGCCCAGGCACTGGCCGATGCCCACGATGCAGGCATCGGACGTCATCTGACCGATCAGGGTACCGGCCACCGTCATGATGGTGCCGGAGGTGAGGATGGTGGGGAACGCAAAGTTCAGCGTCTCGATCATGGCCGTCTTATGGTCCATCTTATCCCGCAGCTCGTTGTAGCGGGTTGCAATGACGATGGCGTAATCGATGTTTGCACCCATCTGGATGGAGCTGACGATCAGGTAGCCCATGAAGTACAGCGGCGTGTGGATAAAAGCGGGGACGGAGAAGTTGACCCAGATCGCGCCCTCGATGACGAGGATCAGCAGGATGGGCATTGCCACCGACTGGAACGTGAACAGCAGGACGATCAGGACGATCAGCACGGAGACCACGCTGACCACGATGTTGTCGATGGCAAACGACTTCTGGAAGTCATACTCGTTGGTGGCGTCGCCCGCCAGATAGATGTCGCCGTCCGGGTAATACTTCCGGGCGATGGTGCGCATCTGGTCCGTGAACTCATACATTTCATCCCCGCTCTGGAGGCTGGGGTTCAGGTAGACCAGAATACGGTTGTAATCCGCGCCCTGCAGCTGGGCCTTTGCGCTCAGCATCTGGGTCTGGGCATCATGCAGGTCGTTGATCTGATCCTGGTCCAGGCTGACAATGCCGGAATCGACCTCGTCACAGACGTAGAGGAACATATCAATGAGCGGCACACTGTAGTTGGAGAAGTTGCCAATGACCTGGCCGTACTCATCATTTTCCAATGCGTAGCCTGTGTAGACCACTTGGGCCAGCTCGTAATCCAGGCCCGCCATCTCAGAGAACTGGCGGGAAGTGAGCCGGTCTTCCAGCATATAGCCGTCCATGGCCTCAATGTTGGAAAGGCCGCGGGTGTGGTCCACCTCATCGTGGCTTTCCAGTTCTTTGATCATGGCTGCTTCCACCCGGTAATCGTCGTTCTTTGGTACGACGAGAGCCACCAGGTTGGACTTGGTAAAGTTTTCGTCGATCATGTTATCGGCGATCTGCGTCTCATTCAACACTGGCGTCTTGATCGGGCCGTAGCCATAGGCGTAGGGGCACTGTGTCTGGAAATGGTAGGCAAACACCAGCACCACTGCAAAGACGATGGGAACGATCTTGCGGGTTTTGTAAGCATAGCGGCCCACGAATCTTGGGCACAAAGTTGCGGTGCTTGGTCTTGCTCATGTAAGGGCCAAACAGCATCAGCAGGCCGGGCATGACCACGAAGACCGACAGCATGGAGAACAGGATGGCCTTGATGAGGCAGATGGCCATATCCGGGCCGATCTTGAACTGCATGAACAGCATGGCCACCAGACCGCCGATGGTGGTCAGGGAGCTGGAACTGATCTCCGGGATACTCTTGGCCAGCGACTCGATGACCGCCTCTTTTTCAAGGGCAGGGTCTCGTGTTCTTCTTTAAAATGGTTGCAGAAGATGA
>VOFC01005954.1_pt1 | contig 11794 bp, 6 predicted proteins | sample 5384161 | NCBI WGS metagenome assembly VOFC01 (sample SAMN12384722, study PRJNA508395) | human gut metagenome | isolation source: healthy gut B | host: Homo sapiens | reverse complement strand
GTCCAGCAGGGCGTCCATGCGCTTGCCGTGGGGCAGGCCCAGCAGGGCCAGGGACATGGCGATGCGGTGGTCATTGTGGGCCGAGAAGCGCGCGGCCTCGTCCCAGGCCGGGCCGTCGGGACCCAGGCCGTGGACGGTCAGGCCGTCGTCATGCTCGTCCACGCGCACGCCCAGGCGGGCCAGCTCGGTGGCCGGGGCGGTGATGCGGTCGGATTCCTTGATGCGCAGATGGGCCACGTTGCGCACCCGGGTGGGCCCCTGGGCAAAGGCGGCCAGCACGGCCACCGTGGGCACCAGATCCGGGCAGTGGCCCATGTCCACATCCACGCCGTGCAGGGCCGAAGGATGCACGGTGATGGAGGTGCCTTCCACCTCGGCGCGGGCGCCCATGGCGCGCAGGATGTCCAGCATGGCGCGGTCGCCCTGCAGGGAATCGGCCCGCAGGCCGTCCACGCGCACGGGGCGTTTGCCCAGGGCCCCGGCGGCCAGCAGGTAGGAGGCCCCGGACCAGTCGCCCTCCACCTGATAGCTGCCCGCCCGGTAGGTGCCGGGCCGCACGGTGATGCGCAGGCCGTCGGGGCGGGCGGTGCGCAGGGCGCGCCAGCCGCCGTCGGGCAGGGCCTGCCACGGACCGCCGGGTTCGCGGGTCTCCACGCGGAAGCGGATGCCGAAATCTTCCAGGCAATGCGGGTCAGGCCCACATAGGGCCAGGACACGGCCTTTTGCCCGCCCAGCTCCACACACAGGGGGGCCGGGGCCAGCGGCGCTGCCAGCAGCAGGCCGGAGAAATACTGGCTGGAGGCATCCATGCCCAGGCGCACGCGGCCGCCGTTGCGGGCGGGATCCAGGCCCGCGGCCCGCAGCAGCAGGGGCGGACAGTCGGGACGCTGCTCGAAGCGCACCTCCGTGCCCAGGGCCTCCAGGGCGCGGGTCAGCTCGTCGATGGGCCGTTCGTGCATGCGCGGCGCGCCGTGGATGCGGAACAGGCCGTGACCGGCGGCCAGCACGGCGGTCAGCAGGCGGCAGGTGGTGCCGGATTCGTGCACGTCGCAGCTCAGGGGCGTGTCCGTGCCGCCTCTAGGACGGCCGTCCATGCCGGTGACGCGCCAGCCGCCTTCCTCGCCGGGCAGCGGCTCCATGCGGGCACCGGCGGCGCAGAGGATGGCGCGGGTGCATTCCAGATCGCGGCTGTCCAGCACATGGTGCAGCTCGAGCTGCCGCGGGCCAGGGCCGCGCCGATGCAGTAGCGGTGCGAGATGGATTTGGAGGCCGGGGCCCGCACGCAGGCGGTATGGGGGCTAGGCATGGCCGTCCTCCACGTCGTCCAGGCCGATGCGGTCCAGCTGCGGGCCGGTGGCGTAGCTGCCCAGGATGCGGAAACTGGTGCAGGTCTCGGCCAGCTTCTGGAGCAGGTCCTCATACTGGGGAGCGGTCAGGTCGCATTCCACGTCCGTGAAGAAGACATACTTCCAGCACTGGCCGCGCAGGGGGCGGGACTCCAGCTTGCGCATGTTGATCTTGTGCTCGGCCAGCAGGGAGAGCACGCCGGAGAGCGCACCGGACTTGTCCGGCAGGGTGAAGAGCATGGAGGTCTTGTCCGCGCCGGTATGGCCGGGCACGGGCGTGGTGCGCGGCAGCTTGTCCAGCTGGCCCACGGGCCTGGGGCCGATGATGACGAAGCGCGTCCAGTTGCCGGGCTCGTCCTCGATGCGGCGGGCCAGGATGGAAAGGCCGGTCATGTCGGCCAGCTTGCCATTGCCGATGGCCGCGGACTGCGGGGTGGCGGCGGCCATGCGGGCCGCGGCGGCCGTGGACTCCACGGGGATGAGGCCGGCCTGGGGCAGATGGCTGCGCAGCCAGCCGCCGCACTGGGCCAGGGGCTGGGGATGCGAGTAGACCGTGGTGATCTCGGCCAGGCTGGCGGCGTGGCTCAGCAGGCAGTGCGAGATGGGCGAGAAGAGCTCGGCCTGGATGTGCACGTCATACTTGAGGAACAGGTCGAAGCTGACGCCCACGGTGCCCTGCAGGGAGTTCTCCAGCGGCACCACGCCCAGCTCGCAGCGGCCGGAATGCACGTCGGCGAAGACCTGCGGCAGGTCGTTGCAGGGGTGGAAACTGGCGGCATGGCCCAGATATTCCACACCGGCAAAATAGGAGAAGGTGCCTTCCGGGCCCAGATAGGCCACGTTCTGCGGGCGTTGCAGGGCGCGCGACGAGGAGAAGATCTCGCGCCAGATGGCACGCAGGTGGTCTTCGGGCAGGGGGCCGCCGTTCCTGCGGGCCAGGCCGTCCAGCACTTCGCGCTCGCGCAGGGGCTTGAACACGATGCCGGGATCACCGGCCTTGATGCGGCCCACTTCCAGGCTCAGGGCGGCGCGGCGGTTGAACAGGGCCAGCAGTTCCTGGTCCACGCTGTCGATCTCGCCGCGGATGGCGGCCAGGCGCCGGGGGGCGTCGGAGGGGGAATGCGCGTCGGCCATGCTACACCTCGCGGATCTCTTCCTGGATGCGCATGCCGAAGTGGCGGCCTGCCTGATCCAGACGGCAGAGCACCGTGTCGCCGGGCTTGAGGCTGACCACGCTCAGGGGCGTGCCGTCCGGGGCGGTCAGGCGGATGGTCTCGGCGTTCTGCAGGAACACGGCGCCGCGCTTGGGGCCTTCGGGGGTCTCGGCCTCGGCTTCCACCAGCAGCATGGGGCGCACCTCGATCTTGACCCGGCCCACCGTGGTCATGCTGGTCTGGCCGTCGGCGCCCACGATGAGCACTTCCTGCCCCGCGGCCAGCTCGCCCAGATAGCAGGTCTTGTCATGGGGCAGGCGGACATAGGCATGCACGGCCCCGGCATTGACCCTGAAGGGACGGGCGGCCACATATTCATTATGTTCGGTCTCGGCATGGACAAGGAAGGTGAAGGCGCTGGAATTGCCCACCAGCATGCCCTGGCCGCGCTTGAGCAGGGAAAGGGTGTCGGCGCAGACGCGGTGCCCCAGGCCCACGGGCTCCACGCGGGTGATGACGGCTTTCTGCAGTTCCTCGCGCCCCTGGGAGATCTTGCACTGGGCCACGATGGCCTTGAGGTCGGCCAGGGCCTCGGGCAGGACCACGATGCCGTCCACGCCGCGCTCCAGGATGCCGGCGGCCAGACGGGCCTCTTCCAGGCTGCCCGCCTCGGCCAGCACGTTGTCGGCCTGGGCCAGCAGGTTCTCCACGGGGATGATCTCCCAGCCCCGGGCCAGGCAGGCGGTCTCACCGGCCTTGAGGCGGGCCAGCAGGGCCTCCTCGTCGGCCTTGGCGTTCAGCGGCACGCTGGCCACGTCCTCGCAGGCCCAGACGGTGCAGCGGGAAAGGGCGGCCACGTTCTCCACCCGGGCGCGGGGCACGATGACCCCGTCCACACCGGATTCCAGGGCCAGGGTCACGTCGGCCTTGCTGAACGGTTCGCAACGGTAATAGATGCGGGCCATGCTATTCCCCCACGATGGCCAGGGCTTCTTCCACCGTGGCGTTCTCATGCACGATGGCGCGCAGGGCACGCACGAGCTGGATGCGGTTGGGATGCTGGAACACGTTGCGGCCCATGGAGATGCCCGCGCCGCCGGCCTTGATGGCGTCATGCACCATCTGGAGCACGTCGCGGGTGGATTCCATGCGTTCACCGCCGGCGATGACCACGGGCACGCAGCAGGAAGAGACCACGTCGGCGAAGCTCTCCATGTCGCCGGTGTAGGGCACCTTGACGATGTCCGCGCCCAGTTCCACGCCCACGCGGGCACAGTGGGCCACCACGTCGGGAGCGTAGCCGTTCTTGATGGCCGGGCCGCGGGCGTACATCATGGCCAGCAGGGGCATGTGCCAGTCGTCACAGGCGGCGGCCACGCGGCCCAGGTCGGCCAGCATCAGGCGTTCGTTGGGATCGCCCAGGTTCACATGCACGGAGACGCAGTCGGCGCCGTGCTTGATGCCTTCTTCCACGGTGCCCACCAGGGTCTTGGTGTTGCCCTGGGGCGAGAGCATGGTGGAGGCGGACAGGTGGACGATGAGGCCCACGTCCTTGCCGGCGTTGCGGTGCGAACAGCGGACCAGCCCCTTGTGCATGAGTACGGCATCGGCACCGCCCAGGGCCATGTCGTTGACGGTCTCGCGCATGTCGATGAGGCCGTCGACGGCGCCGATGGTCACGCCGTGGTCCATGGGGACGATGATGGTGCGGCCGGTTTCCCGATTGATGATGCGTTCCAGACGAACCTGTTTGCCAAGGTACATGGGATCTCTCCTTTAGGAATGGAGCCGTTCCGGCGGCACTGGGTACAAAAAAAGGGCCGCCGGCTTATGCCTGCGGCCCCGAAACTCTCTGACGGAAGATGTCAGCAAAGCTCCTGACCACAGGCTCCGCTAAAGTACGCAAAATAAAACCAGCTAAAGCAAAAGCCGGTGGCAGCGTAGCAGGAGGTGGCAGGAACGAAACGGGACATCTTCAAAACTCCAACAGTTTCCACGAAAGCTACGCCGCAGCCCGGGTCTTGTCAAGAGTCGCTCGTGAAAAAAATGCCTCCCGCCGGAAAATAGCAGAAGATGGCATTCTATCCTGTTGTTTTTATTTATTTAAAAAATCATTATCCGCATGGGGACAGCGGAGGATGGCCGCGGCGGCGTCGTCCCGGAAATGGGGCTGTCAGGCCCGTCTGTCTTCGGAGATGACGAGCTGTTGCAGTTTTTGCTTCAGGCACTGACGCCGGGTGGCGATGAATTCTTCAAAGGCGTTGAAGCCCAGATCTGTTTGTGCAGGTACATACAGCATGGGGAACCTGGAAGGATTTTTCTGAATCCATTGTGAAAGGTCCATGTCCTGCTTTGCTTTGTTCTCCGAGGCGTTCAGCAACTGCAGGTTGGCGATCCCGTTCCAGTTTTCCGGGGCTTCATAAAAAGCCCGCCGTTCAGGATCGTTGCTCCAGTCATGTTTGGCAAGGGCGGCTTTTCTGAAGCCTGCCGCAGGATGGATATGGTCGATATCGAGCGCTTGGCTGAAATCGAGGTCAGGATACAGCAAGGCAAGGATTGAGAAACAGGAAGGATGCTCTTTTTGTGTCTTTAGCAGTCTGTCGATGAAGTCATCGGTGAAGGTCATGTCCTTCGATGTTCCACGGAAATGCTCTATGATTCTTTCAAGAGGGAAACACGTTGTATCAGAAAGGTTTGAGCGCAGGATGCGGCGAAGCGTCGCCAGAGTCGTATCGCTATGTCCACCAAACGTCCCTTTTAGCAGGGACATATGGAGCCACTGGCAAATCTTCTTGCGCTCTTCTTTGTGCTTTGCCGGATTGTTTATCGCCTTGTACAACGGTTCATGAGAACTGTCTGTCTTATGAAAAAGATAGTATATGATAGGGATCAAGGCATTTTTCGCTCTGAGAGCTGCATCCGTCAGGCCAAAGGATTTGACGAGCTCAAATGTCGAATTAAAACATGCTTGAAGGTTTTCCCATATCATTCCTATAGATTCAACTTTGTCTCTGTTGAAATTTTTTTACTTTGAACTGGATGTCATTTTCAGAGACAGCAAGGGCTGTTTTAAGAGTAAAGTCCCGTGTTATGTGAAAGCCTTTTGAGCTTGCTTCAGAGACGATATTGTCGATGTCTTTTCTAATATCTATATCTTTTTTAGTATATTTATTTTCAAAATTTGCAATAGCGATAGATATCAACAGGTCCGAGAAAGAGAGTGGGCTTCCTCCGTGATTGGTACGAACAAAAATGCTGACGATATCATCAATATCTGTACTTGTTTCATTATAATAATTGAGTATTTTTTCAGTGCGGATGCTTGTGTACAATCTATAGAGCGTTTCGGCGGCATAGTTGCTCGTCTCCAGACCGCACTTTTTAAGATAAAAATGGATGGATTCATGGATCTCTTGTGGACTAGTCGCTTTTTTACCAAGAGCCTCCGTGTCGATACAGAGGATATCACCAACTCTGAACCAAACTTCTTTTGATATGTCCCCAGTAAGAAATTTGAACTCATATCGCATCTTGCCTTCGGCCTGTTCATCTTCAAGAGAAGATGCGATATTCAAATAAAGTTTACGTTCTGGCAATATTGCAGAATCCTTGGATGATGGCCACCATTTTCTGGGGAGTTTATAAGCATACGTCCCTTTGAGCCCGATATAGAGAGAGGTAAGTCGCTGTTGTCCGTCGATGACAGCCCAGAAGTGATCCAGACCTTTGGTATCCAGATCGGGATTATCTTCGCCGAAGCGTTCACAGTAATTTTTCAGGAATTGAAAAAAGCGAAAATCATTTGCTATTCGGGGGGTAGTCACTTCCCAGAACATGAAGGAGTTGATGGGGTAGCCCCTCATGATGGAGTCAAAGAGGGAGCATATTTGTTCAGGCCGCCATATGAATTTGCGCTGTATGGCTGGCAAAAGATATTCATTTTTTATGATGTGACGTACAGCATCTTCAATCGTGATAGGTTTTGCATAGCTACCAGCCACGTCTACTCTCCTGATGAATTATCATATCGAAAAGAATCAAAATATATTATCCGATATAAGGAAAAATCGCCATAAAAAAAGGAGGAGCAGTGCTGCCCCTCCTGATAAGGAGACGGATTTTTTACGCCCCGTGGGCCAGGGCCTGCATGGGCGCGGGTTCCAGCGTCTCGCTGTGCACGGCCTGCTGGCCGGCATCTTCGGCCAGGGGCGCGGCGCTGGCCGTGACCGGGCGCAGCTTGCGGCTGTGCAGGCGCTGGAAGATGAACTCCGCGGGCTTGGTGCCCGCCGGGATGGCCGACAGGGGGAACTCCGCGCGGCCCAGGTTGCGGTGGCCGCCGGCGGAGCCCACGTCGTAGAAGCAGGCGTCGGCCAGACGGCCGATGTCGCGGCTGCCGTCGCCGCGGAAGATGACCACCACGGTCTTGTCCACCACGCCGCAGACGGCGATCCACTTGAGGCCGTGCACGCGGGTGAAGAAGTCCGCCACGGCCACCAGCAGGTCGGCGCTGTCCACCTCGTTGAGCCAGACCATGGCCCCGCCCCGGCAGTCGCGCAGGGAGCGGAAGGCGCGCGAGAAAAGGGGCAGCCAGGCGCGCAGGTATTCGCTGCGGATGATGCGGCGCAGCAGGGTGGCGTCGGCGTGCTTGATGAGCCACTGGTAGGCGCGCAGGTCCTCCTCGCCGCCGGAGCGTTCGAAGGTGGCGGTATCCGTGCGGATGCCGTAGAGCAGCGCCGTGGAGAGCAGCGGCCCGGGCTTGATGCGCAGGCCCTGGAGGTAGCGGGTCATCATGGTGCTGGTGGCACCGAAGCCGGGGCGGATGTCGCAGTAGGGCGCCTGCGGCAGCTGGCCCGCGGTGAGGGGATGATGGTCGATGATGAGATCGAAGGGGATGCCCTGGAAGGCCGGGTTGTGGTGGGGCTGGGAATCCACCATGGCGAAATTGGTGTAGAGGTCGGCCTTTTCGGGCTGCCAGAGCTTGGCCGGGATGCGCAGGTAGCGGATCATGGCCAGGTTGTCGGGCCGGGTGACCTCGTTGATGCGGAAGATGTCCACACCGCGCACACGATGCGCCATGATGCGCTTGAGGGCCAGTGCCGAAGCCAGGGCATCAGGGTCCGCCGCGATGAGGATGGCCCAGCGCTGATCCTTGGTCAGTGTCTGCCGCCACTGTCGCATCTGCGCTACATAGGGATTGGTCATGACCGCTTTACTCCGCTGTTTTGGCGTTGTGGGGGCCGTGCGGGCAGCCGGGGGACACGGTATCCGGCTGGCTGGCCAGCAGGTCGCGCAGGAGGGGCAGGGATTCCTCGACCCCCTGCCAGCGGAAGATCTCCAGCAGATGACGGCAGGCAGGGGGCAGACGGCCGGCCAGTTGCCGTGCCAGATGCCGCTGGGAGGGCGTGAACCGGTGCAGGGCCAGATGCTGGTCCCGGGTGCCGGGGGCGCTCCAGTGGACCAGGGCCGCCGTCTCGGGCAGAGGGGATGCCCAAAGTGCGTTCTGAGCATAGCCCATGAGATGGCCGACGTCCAGACAGAAGCCCAGGCCGTGTTCGGCCGGGAAGCCGCGCCCCAGGCCGGCGATGTCGCAGATGTCGGTGTTCTCCAGCAGCAGGGGGATACTGCTGCGGCGCTGCCAGCAGGCGGCGGCCTGCCGCAGGATGAAACGCTGCAGCACGGGGCTGCCCTTGGGCGCGTGGAGCACGGCGGCCCAGGGCCTGAGCCGGGCCACCCTGTCGAAGACGCGCAGGGCCAGTTCCACGGCCACGCGCACGGCATCGGCATCCTTCTTGCGCGGCCAGGGCAGGTCCACGGGCAGGTGCACATGCCAGCTCAGGGGCAGGTCCGCCAGCGCGGGGGGCAGGTCGTCCTCGCCGTAGTCCAGGCAGGAGCGGGCCTCGAAAAGGCACAGGGCCACCTCGTCGACGCGCCCGGCCAGGAAGCGGGCATTGTCGGCCACATTGGCGGGCAGGACGAAGGAAGGGGCGCCGATGACGGGGCCGAGGGTCTGCTTCATGGAGCCTCCTTGGGAGCAGGTGCGGGAAGGTCCCCGAGGGGCCTCCCGGACGCGGGGCAGGGGCGCCGTTGCCCGGAAGGATGCCGCAGGGCCCGGGGATGCCGGGGACCGGCAGGACGTCCCGTCCCCGGGGGGGGGGCGGAAGGCACGGCAGCAGCACGGGAAGGCGGCCAGCGGGCGGGGTGTGCCCGTACGGGGCCTGTCCGAAGGCTGCCCTGAAAAAGTAGATATTCCAGAGGGAAAAGGCAATACGGCAAGCCGTCTTTGGCCGGGCCGCAGGCTGTTCCCGTTTTTGCGGGGCAGGGCAGGGGCCCTGTTCCGGCGGGTCCCCTGCCCTGCGGGAGAAGAGCGGGGCGGCGTCCGGGAGGGCCCTTGCCACCGCCGGGGAAAAGGGGCGGGAGGGAGCGGACATGGCGGGACGGGGAGGCCCCTGCCCGTGCAGGAACCTCCCCGCCCCCAAGCCGTCATGTACGCATCCAGGCCTCAGGGCCGGGACTACAGCAGTTCCTGCATCTGCCAGCCGTGGGCCTCGGCAGCGGCGCGGGTCCGGGCACCGCCCAGCACGCAGGTCACACCGTGGCGGGCTGCCTCGGCCAGCACGTCGGCGAAGTCGCGGAAGTGCCGGGCCGTGGTGCCGAGGATCTCGTCACGCATCTGCTGGCGGGCGTCCTCGTCGTCCCCGGCCAGATGGCGGGCCAGGGCCTGCGCGCCGCGGGCGTCGGGCAGCAGGTAGCTGTCCAGGTCGCCGATGGCGCCCACGATGGCGCTGGTGAGCTGCTCCCTGTCGGGACGGAAGGAGCGCAGGTAGTCGGCCATCCGGTCATAGGCGGTCAGGGTGTCGTCCACGTTGGGGTCACGGTAGGAGGCGCAGACCAGGGTGCCGCCCATGCGGTCCAGCGTGCAGAAGGCGCCGTACGCACCGCCGCGCACGCGCACATGCTCCCACAGATAGCCCATGCGCATGTAACGCAGGATGACGCTGGCCGAACCGTGGTAGGTGTAGCCCAGGTCGTAGAGGTTGGCCGCCTTGCCCACGTAGTTGATCTGGGCCGGGGCCAGGAAGGCCTCGGCGGCGGGCAGGGCGTCGCTGAAGGGCGGCAGGGCCGGGGCCGCGTCGCGACCGGCGGGCAGGGCGGCCAGCAGGCCGGCGGCCTGCCGCTGCACGGCATCCAGGCCGGCGGTCTCGGCCGTGCAGTCCACCAGCACGTCGGGGCTGGCCACGATGAGGCGGCGCAGCTCGTCCAGATCGGCCAGCAGGCTGTCGGGATCGCTGTCCAGGCGCTGCAGGTGCCCGCGCACGGCCATGAGCTGGCTGATGCCCGACAGGCGCTCGGCCAGCAGGCCGGAGGGCGTGAAGTGGGCGCGCAGGCGGGAGCCCACGGCCGAATGACCGGCCGCCACCAGACCGTGTTCCAGACGGGCCTTGTCCTCCAGCAGCATCTGGCGCAGGCGCTCCAGGCGCACGGCGCGGTCGGTCAGGGGCTCCAGCAGGATCTCGCGGAAGATGTCGAACAGGTCGGGCACCTTGTCGTAGACGGCCTTGCCGGCCACGCTCAGGTATTTGACCAGGCCGCGTTCCCCGCGGGTGGTGGCCAGCAGGGGATCGGCGCCCACGCCGCCGGTCTTGGCGGCCATGCGCGCGCCCAGCTCGCTGAAGTCGCGGCGGGCGGTGCCCACTTCGGTGAGGCTGCGGGCAAAGAGCGGCAGCAGGGGCTCCAGACGGGCCGGGACAGCGTTCAGGGGCAGGAGCAGGGCCGTATAGGCGATGCCGCTGGTGGGCAGGTCGTGGGCCAGCCAGGTCCGGCCGCCGCCCAGGGCCTCCTTCACGCAGGGCACGGGCGTGTTGCGCAGGGGCAGGGCGTCCATGCCCAGGCTGGGGATGGTGGCCAGGGCCTCGGGGCTGTCCGGGGCGGACTGGGCGGCCTGCAGACGGCGGGTGGCCTCCACCAGTTCCTGCCGTTCGGCATCGGAGCAGGCCGCGTGCACGGCGGCCAGGCGGGCGGCTTCGCGCTCCTCGCGGGCCTTGGCCAGACGGGCGTCGGGCAGCAGCACCACGGTGGCGCGGTGTTCGTTGTTGAGGAAGTGATCGCGGATGGCGTTCTCGAAGACCTTCTCCCCGGCGGCCAGACGGGCCTTGATGTCGGCCAGCGGACCTTCCCAGGCCAGCGGGGCCAGCGGATCGTCGTCATAGAGCCAGGTGGACAGGGCCTGGATCATGGCCGAGAGCCCGCGCGGGAAGCGGCCGGAATTGTTCTCGCGGTAGGCGAATTCCACGCTGTTGACGGCGGCCTCCACGGCGGCGGGGTCGATGCCGTCCTCGGCAAGGGCGGCGAGGGTCTCGAAGATGAGCATCTCGGCGTCCTGCACCTTGCGCGGATCCACGCCCTTGAGACCGGTGGAGTAGTACATCTGGCGCAGGTCGGTCTCCAGGCCGCAGCCGGTGGTGTCCTCGCCCAGGCCGGAGCTGATGAGGGCCTTGCGCAGGGGCGAGCCCGGCAGGCCTTCGAGGATGTGTTCCAGCATCTCCATGAGCAGGGCCTGATGCACGTCGCCGCGTTCGCCCAGCAGCCAGTTGACCGTGAACAGGGCCGTTTTCTGGCCGTCGGTGGCGGCGTAGGGCACTTCCACCTGCCGGGGCGTGTCGCGGCGGGGCTGCAGGGGCACGGCGGAATCCACCGTGCGGGCGGTGTAGCCCTGCAGGGCCTCGGCCACGATCGCCAGGCGCTTTTCTTCCGGGTCATCGCCCCAGAAGAAGAAACGCGCGTTGGAGGGATGGTAGTAGCGGCTGTGGAAATCGCGGAAGGCCTCGTAGGTCAGGTCCGGGATGGCTTCCGGGTTGCCGCCGGAGTCCAGGCTGTAGAGCATGTCCGGGAAGACGGCCTGCTGGCTCTGCTCGGCCAGCACGGAATCGGGGGAGGAATAGGCGCCCTTCATCTCGTTGTAGACCACGCCCTTGTAGGTCCAGGGGCCCTTGGTGTCCCCGGCCTCCACGTGCCAGCCTTCCTGACGGAAGATGTCCTCGCTGATGCGGGGATGGAAGACGGCGTCGATGTAGACGTCGATGAGGTTGTAGAAATCCTGCAGGTTGGCGCTGGCCACGGGGTAGCAGGTCTTGTCCGGGAAGGTGAAGGCGTTGAGGAAGGTCTGGAGCGAGCCCTTGAGCAGCTCCACGAAGGGCTCCTTGACCGGATATTTGTCCGAGCCGCAGAGCACGGAATGCTCCAGGATGTGGGCCACGCCCGTGGAATCCGTGGGCGGGGTGCGGAAGCTCACGCCGA
>VOFC01004286.1_pt1 | contig 11808 bp, 16 predicted proteins | sample 5384161 | NCBI WGS metagenome assembly VOFC01 (sample SAMN12384722, study PRJNA508395) | human gut metagenome | isolation source: healthy gut B | host: Homo sapiens | reverse complement strand
GTGGGCTTTGAGGTTATGCGTATTGTCGGCGGGAGCATGAATCTCCGGCTCGACCTGCGCTGGAAAAACGATTCCGGCAAGACGTTTGCCTACGGGCAGGCGTTTGAGCTATATCAAATGAAAGACGGTGTATGGCAAAGGTCACGCCCGCACGGCAGGTTGATTATCCCTATCCAGTACAGCTTTCCCAGCGGCATGGATAACGAGCTCTCCTATAGCCTGACGGCTCCGTATCACCTGATAGCCGGGGAACGATACCGCTTGCAGACGGAGTTCCGGTACGAGGAGGGCACGGAGTATTCCGAGCCGATGGCAAACTGGGTAGAGTTTGAAGTAAAAATGAATCTGCCGTATAAGGAGGCACAGCCCTCCGACCCAATCACCATACCGGAGCTTCAGGTGAATGCCATGTCTGGGGCAATGGGTGAAACAGATGAAATCACGGCTTCCCCCTGCGCCTACTACTGGCAGGCCCCGGAACCGAATGAGGATGGAACCATGAGCTCCATCATTGGATGCGGGCCTGCGATTGGCGAAGAGCCTCTCTGCCGGAGATCACGGCAGCCGGAGGCAGGACTGATTTCCCACAGAAAGTCAAGCGAGATCCGGTTATATTTCGAGGTGCAGCCGGATACAGTGCGGATACAATGCGTCCCCCAAAGCGGCGGCGAGGTTGAGACAATCACAGGCATTCTTCCGTATGACGGAGGATGTGCGTTCGATCTGAAAAGCGGCAGCTTTGTTTACCGTGTGATTGCAGAATGGGACGATGGCAACCGTGTGGAATATGGCTTCATCGGGAAGTGGTTGTAATTCCGCGGCAATCAGAATAAAGGACTGACTATGATAAAGATACTATTGGTAGAAGACGATAAAATTATCGTTGCGAGCTTGAGCGAATATCTGAACAGCGAAGGGTATCTTGTGCGAAGTGTATCCGGGCAGGCGGCGGCCATGAAGCTGCTTGCGGAGGAAAAGGCGGATCTTGTGCTGCTGGATGTGTCTCTGGCGGAGGGCAATGGCTTCGCGGCCTGCAGAGCGATCAAGGCTGAGTTTGATGTCCCCGTTATTTTCCTTACCGCGTCAGGCGACGAGTTCAGCACCGTTACGGGCTTCGATCTGGGCGCCGACGATTACATTCCAAAGCCGTTTCGCCCACGAGAGCTTATCTCCCGCATCCGAAATGTGCTCCGACTCACCGGCAGCATGGGCAAAACGGTGAAGCTCGGTGATGTGGTGGTGGACACCGAAAAGGGCACGGCGGTGAAGAACAGCAGGGATCTGTTCCTCTCAGCGCTGGAATACCGGCTTCTGCTGTTTTTCATCAACAATCGGGGAATCGTGCTTACCCGTGAGCGGCTTCTTGACGCCATCTGGGATGTTGCCGGCGAGTATGTCAATGACAATACGCTGACGGTGTACATCAAGCGGCTGCGGGAGAAGATTGAGGACGACCCCACCGACCCGAAGATCATTCTGACGGTTCGCGGGACAGGATATAAGGTTGGACGCATGATCAAGCTGCTGAAAAACAAAGAGGTGCGAAAGGCACTGCTGTGGCAGCTGCTGCTCTCCGCAGCCGCCTGCGCCGTCTGCTTTTTCTTCGACATTCGCGCCGGGCTGACAGCCGCAGGGCTTTCTCTGCTCCTCATGCTGGTATTCTGCATCAGCACTTACAAGAGGTATCAGAGGATTTCTTCCCTTGCGGATGATATCAATCAGGTTCTGCACGGCGACAGCTCGATCGATTTTGATAATTATTCGGAGGGTGAGCTGAGCATCCTCCACAGTGAGATCTATAAGATGACCATACGCCTGCGTGAGCAGCAGCAAACGCTGACAAGGGAAAAGGCGCACATCTTGCCGATTCCATCGCGGACATCTCTCACCAGATCCGCACGCCCCTGACCTCTATCAATCTGCTGATTGGACTGCTGTCGGGCCGGAGATGACCGATGCGCGCAGGCAGCAGCTTATCCATGAGCTCTACGAGCTGCTCTCCCGCATTGACTGGCTGATCACCACACTTCTGAAGATCTCACGGCTGGACGCCGGCACGGTGCAGTTCAAGCAGGAGCAGGTCAGCCTGGAGGAGCTGCTCAAAAAGGCCTGTGTGACCCTGCTCATTCCCGTGGAGCTGCGCAGGCAGGAACTGCGTTCATCCATGCGGACGGAGCTTTCGGGGAGATCTCTCGTGGACGAGCGAAGCCATCGGCAATATTGTGAAGAACTGCATGGAACACACCCCCGAGGGCGGCGGGATTGAAATTGAGGCAGCCGAAAACGCCCTGTTTTCCGAAATTATAATTAAGACAACGGCACGGGCATTTCTCCGGAGGATCTGCCCCATATCTTTGAACGCTTCTATAAGGGCAAGGATTCCGACGGCAAAAGCTTTGGGATCGGGCTTGCCTTATCACGCATGATTATAACCGGGCAGGGGGAACCGTAAAGGCAGAGAACCGCAAGCCCGCAGGAGCCATGTTCACCATCCGATTTTATAAGGGAACCGTCTGACCGGCGGCTCCCTTTTTTATGAAGTGACGAATCCGTCACCCTGAAAGTCACCGCCGTGTCACCTTGACAAAATAGAATGAGGGTGTAAAAAGCGAAAGGAGTATCCCGATATGGAGATTTTGAGAGTGGAAAACCTGACAAAGGTATATGGCAAGGGCGAGAACGAGGTGCGGGCGCTGGACGGCGTTTCCTTTTCGGTGGAGAAGGGAGAGTTTGTCGCCGTGATCGGCCCCTCCGGCTCGGGCAAATCCACACTGCTTCACATCCTCGGCGGCGTAGACCGGCCTACAGGCGGCAAGGTATTTATGGACGGCAAGGACGTGTATGCGCAGAACGAGGAACAGCTTGCCATCTTCCGCCGCCGTCAGGTGGGACTGATCTATCAGTTTTACAATCTTATCCCGGTGCTCAATGTCACGGAAAACATCACACTCCCCGTACTTATGGACGGGCAGAAGGTCAATCAAAATCGACTGGCTGAGCTGATGACCACTCTGAAGCTTACCGGCAGGGAGAACCACCTGCCGAATCAGCTTTCCGGTGGTCAGCAGCAGAGAGTGTCCATCGGTCGGGCTCTGATGAACGCGCCCGCGGTGGTGCTTGCTGACGAGCCGACAGGGAATCTTGACTCCAAAAACAGCAAGGAGATCGTAGAGCTTCTCAAGATTTCCAACGAAAAATACGGTCAGACGCTCATTGTCATCACCCATGACGAGAGCATCGCACTGCAGGCGGATCGAATCCTTTCCATTGACGACGGAAAAATCACGAGAGACGAGGTGATTCGCAGATGAATGTATTCAACAAGGTAACCTTAGAGAGCCTGAAGAAAAACAGGACGAGAACCATCGTCACGATCATCGGCATTATGCTCTCGGCGGCGATGATCTGCGCGTCCACGACCCTTGTCTCCAGTATGCAGAATTCGTGCTGCGTTGTGCGATCTACAGCAGCGGAGACTGGTACGGAGCGGTCTATGACGCTGCATACAAGGACTATGAAGACATCCGCAATTCCGGCAAAGCTTCCTCCGCAGCCTACGCGCAGGTTCTGGGTTATGCAAAGATCGACAGTGCCAACGAGCGAAAGCCCTATCTGTATGTGCTTGGCGGCGATGCGGCGTCCGGATATTTTGAGACAATGCCGGTGCATCTCATTTTAGGTACGCTGCCGAAGGATCCCACGGAGATTATTCTGCCGGAGCACCTGACATCAAACGGCAAGGTGAATTATACGCTCGGCGACACCGTCACGCTTGATGTGGGGACAGGACGCTTGACGGCCGGAGGCTGGGACAGGACACGCCCGTATACACCTATGACAGCGAAACGCAGGTGGAGATTATGAGCGGCGAAAGGCTCGAAAACACCGAACCAAGAACCTATACGGTGGTCGGTATCTATGAAAGGCCTACCTTTGAGGACTATTCCGCACCCGGGTACACAGCGCTTACGGCAGCGGACACCAAATCCGCCGATCAGTCTCCGATTCATTGTTATTTCAAGCTGCACAAGCCCGCCGGAGTGTATGACTTCATGAAGGAAACGGGCTATACGCAAGAGTATGGCTATGCCTACAATACGAAGGTCCTGCTGTATTCCGGCGCAGCTCCGTTCGATTCCTTCCTTACCGCGTTTTACAGCCTCGCCGCTATCATCATCGCTCTGATCGTGTTCGGCTCTGTATCGCTCATCTATAACGCATTCTCCATTTCTGTTTCGGAGCGGACAAGGCAATTCGGCCTGCTGTCCTCGGTGGGCGCCACCAGAAAGCAGCTTCGAAGAATGGTGCTGTTTGAGGCGCTGGCGGTCAGCATTGTCGGCATCCCGCTGGGAATCCTGGTGGGCATCGGCGGTATCGGCATAACGCTGCTTCTGATCGGAGATAAATTTTTCTCCATTGTCCGTGTGGACATTCCCATGCGGCTCTGTGTTTCGTGGCAGGCTGTCGTCATTGCTGCGGTCATCGCACTTATCACGGTTCTGATCTCGGCATGGATCCCTCAAAAGGGCCACAAGGGTATCTGCCGTGGAGGCGATCCGCCAGAGCATGGACATCAAGGTAAGCGGCAGACCCGTCCGAACCTCGAAGCTCGCCTACAAGCTGTTCGGACTTCCCGGCGTCCTTGCCGGCAAGCACTATAAGCGCAACCGGAAAAAATACAGAACCACTGTCGTCAGCCTCTTTATGAGCATCGTCCTCTTTGTTTCTGCGGCGGCCTTCACCGACTACATGATGGAATCCGCCGAGGGAGGGCTGGCCTCCGATCAGTTCGACCTGATCTACGCAGCGGAGTCAGACGCTTCCTCCGCCATGAGGCCCGATGCGCTTCTGGAGCTGCTTTTCTCCGAGCAGAATGTCACCGGCGGTACCTATACCAAGAAGCAGTTTTTGCAGGGCGATATCTCCCGCGAATATGTCACGGCAATGTATGCCGACCGTTTTGTCGACTTCGGCATGGAGCGTGAGGACGCAGCGCCGAAGGAGCTTAGCATCTCCGGTTATCTGTACTTCGTTGCGGACGCCGAGTTCAACAGGTTACTGGAAAAGTACAACCTGAAGGAAGCGGATTACTATGACCGGGACAACCCCTGGGCATTGCCCTGGATCGCAACATTGAGCTTAATCGCCGGCTTGAGAAGTATGTCACGCTGGACTCGCTCAAGGGCGATGGGTGCGTGATCGAGGGCCTTTACTATGTAGAGATCGACGGATATTACAGAATAGACAGCCGGATCGATGAGAACGGCAATAAGGTCGTCCTCTATCAAAACAGAGACAATGAGAACGACATCATCGAGCTGCCCTATGAGGAATCCTTTGCAAAATACACGCTGCGGTCCGAAAAACCATTGAGGAAGCTCCGTTCTTTGTCAGCCGCAGCACGCCGGTGGCCATCAATATGATCTATCCGTACAGCATGCTGGAGAGCGTGGTTCCCGAGGCGGCGCTGAATCAATTCCGTAATACAGAGTATTTCCTTACCTCGAGCAATCACACCGCGAGCTTTGAAAATCTGGCGACCGTGCTGACGGAAAACGGTCTCAGCAGCCGGCAGCTTTTCGACTATGCCGCAAACGCCGAAACAAACCGGAATGTTGTGACCATCATCCGGGTATTTGCCTACGGCTTTATCGTGCTGATCTCCCTGATTGCCGCGGCCAATGTGTTCAACACAATCTCCACGAATATCAGCCTGCGCCGCCGGGAGTTTGCCATGCTGAAATCGGTGGGCATGACGCAAAAGGGCTTTCGCAGGATGATGAACTGCGAGTGCCTGCTGTACGGCTCCAAGGCACTGCTTCTCGGTTTGCCGGTGTCCTGCGGCATTACATATCTCATCTACCGCGCAGTCACAACGGCCTATGAAACCTTCTTCCATCTGCCGTGGGCGGCCATCGGCATCGCCGTACTGAGCGTGTTTCTGGTCGTATTCGCCACCATGATGTATTCCATGAGCAAGGTAAAAAAGGACAATCCCATCGACGCCTTGAAAAGTGAGAATCTGTAAGGAGGAAGAAAAAAATGTATAACCATGAAGCACCCGCACATAGGAAACTCATCTTGAGATCCCTGCTGATCTGCTGGCTGATCATTCTCGGCGGATACCTTTTGATTCGGATGGCTTTCCTTATATGTGGGCTGCAGCTTCACCTTGCCGCGCAGGGCATCTGCCTTGCGCTGCTGCCGTACTGCTTTGGGGCGCTGTATCTGTGGAAGCGCTGCAAAAATCAAAAACCGTGGTTTTATGTACTCGGACTCCTGCTTCCTGCCATTGCCGAGAAGCTGACATTGTATTTCCTCGGCGCGTATCTGTGCGGGATCAGTCCCTTCCGTGTCACAGCGGTCATGGAGGCGATCGGAAGGGTCGAACCGTATGCGGTACTCTTTACCCGGATGCCCATGCGGTACGCAGTCAACCTGCTGTTCTTTAACTGGACATACATTCTTTGCGGCATCGCCTTCTCTGCACTCTGCTTTTTGAGTTTGTCCTCCTGCAAAAGCGGACGGAGGATGAACCATACGAAGCCGCAGCTCCAAACGCTCTTCATTCAAATTTCTGATCGTCTGATCTCCAATTAGCGCGCAAATCATAGCTGTTTCCCTCCGCTCCCATTTCAACAGAACGATTGTCTGCTTATTATAAAGCGCATGTGCCGTATATTTTGCCGAATTGCATAATACAATTATATAACGCTCTATAAATAAGTCAATCGCTTTATAGATGAAAGCTGAACTGAGATCGCCGCAGCTTCTATAATTTTTATGGAGGCGGCGTTTACTATGAGCAAAGACGAAATCAGTTTCAAGAATCGGGACAGGTTCATCCAGATGGGCATCGCGATCTCCTCCCTGCGGAAGATGCGCGGGATGTCGCAGGAGCAGTTGGCAGAAAAGGCAAGCATCAGTCGTTCCCACCTGAGCGCGATTGAAGCGCCGAATATGGTCCGCGCGTTCTCCATGGAAGCGTTCTTCAACATTGCCGACGCGCTTGATGTAAAGCCGGAGGAGCTGATCCAGATCGCATTCTTGCAGGATAAGATTTTGAAAAAAGAAATACTTAAAGAAATTTGATTTTGATAAGCAAATCGGCTATACTGGATAGCAGAGTCCAAGCCTCGAAAGCGAGCAACTGTCATGGATCAAATGCAAAACCGCCGGATTGCTGCGGTCAAGGCAGCCGACGCGATCAATGCGATTGAAGGCGTTCCGGTTTCCGATTATGATGGCTGACGCTGTTCGTTGAGCATCCGTTTCGTGAAGGCAATACTACGAACGGTCGTTATGATGATCACGAATTGATGGCCGCAATTACATGGATCACGAATTGGATATGTGCGCGATTCCTTTGTTATGGCCTCACTGGATCAGGTTTCTGAGTATGAGCATTTGGAGCGCATTTTGATGGATGCGGTCTGCACCGAGCCGGTTATCTATGACGAGCAGACTCTTGATTCTGGTGGACAATCGGAAAGAACGGAAAAATATCAGAAGTACCAAAAAGGTCCTCGTAATGGAATGAATACCGGCACATGACGACAGCGCCGTCGGGGAGATTGCAGAACACGCCGCCGGCATATTTTCCCGCGATGCTTGCTCGGCGGCGGCAGCCGACAGGGTGGCGCAGGCTGGCTTCATCGAAGGGGTTCGGCACCGTCTCCTTGACGGAGATTTCCAAGGTACCAGCCTTGCGGTCAAACTGCTTGACCACGCAGGTCAGCTCATCGCCCGGATGGTACTGCTCCCGCAGGTCTGGAATGGCAGCATAGCTCATATCGCGCTGCGAGAGATTCACATCGTAGCCGTAGCACTCGACCAGACATCGACGCGGTCCCACAGCCAGCACATGGCACGGCACGCGGCTGCCCGGCTGGTGGAGTGGCTGCGTGGAGAAGAAATAGCGCCGGGACGCCAGCGCCAGACGGCGGGAGCCGATAGCGAAGCCCGCTTCACGATCCACATGGGTAATAACAAAATCGATCTGAGCGCCTGGCATGTTCCGCAGAACGAACGCCGGGCGTTCGTCATTTTCTGCCCACATTTCCGTCTCGGGGATCAGAATGCGGGCGCGGAACGGCACGATGACCGCGCAGTACATCCGCTTGGTCTCCGACCTGACCGGTCTGCGCGCTGCGGACGGTCATGGAATGGGGATCGACGCCGATGATCGTGCCGCGCATGACGCTTCGGCTGCGGAAGGAGGCGTAGATCGTGTTCCACTCCTGCCGCTGCTCCGGGGAGAGATCCTGGTCGAGCGCACGGAAGTCCAGATTGTAGAAGGATTTCTTCTCCGGTTCGGAAGATTCAGATTCTTCTTTCGCTGCGGGCATGTCTTCCTCGCCATAGGGTTGTACGGGTTCTGAGGTTGCAGGTTCTTCGACCTGCGGTTCCACTGTGGGCTGCTCCATGATGGCCTTTTCTTCGGTTTCAGTAATTTCCGGCTGCACAGTTTCTTCTTGCAGCACTTCGGGTTCAGCTTTCTTTCTGGGCATATGTAGTTCCTCCTAAAAATTATTTTCTGGCAAAGAATCGGTGTGTGCCGTTCTCTTGCCGGATCGCAAAAATGACGGGTCTGGTGTATGGAAATGTCTCTGGCCTGATGCCGTCAGGCAGCAAAACGATGATTTTTTCGTCCTGCAGGATTTCACGCTCCAGTGGCGGATCACTGCCGGATACGATGACAAACTGCTTGAAGCTGGGTTCTCCAAGCGAGAAACGGAGTAGAGTATGTTTATCCACGGCATAGAAATCCTCAGGTTGCGCTGCGACAGCTCCAGCATCACGTCAATGGCTTCTATCTGCTGTGTGGTAGGGGGCTGCCCTCCGGTTTGTGTAACGAGACCATCCGAGATTTGCAGCAGGCCGCCCATCTGCATCTGGCGCACACAAGCGCCGGTCACGCGCACGCATCGTCAAGCGAAGAAAAGGCAAACGTCTTTTGAAGCAGTGCGGCGAGTTGCCGCTGCTCTGCGCAGCCGAGTTTCTCCAACACGGCCAACAGATATTTTTGCTGTTTCGTCAGCAGCATTAGCCACGCCCCTTTCCCGGCGGCGAGCGCAGCGAATTGAGATACGGATCGACCAGCAGGTCACTCTCCGTTTCCGTGATGCAGTTGTAGATGGTTGACATAACATATTTCGTAGAATCTCTGACCGGCACATTCCGGTTCGCGTGCAACTTGATCTCCGCTTCCTGCAAAACGAAATAGTTCAGCCGGTGCAGCCGTGAGCGTACCCTGCTTCGCGGCAGAACGGCCTGCCCGATGCGCAGATTGTCCGAGTAGAACAGTCGCTCTATGGCGTTTTCAAAAACGCGCGCCACCTCCGGCTCGAAATACGAAAGCTCACAAGCATCCAGAATGCCCGTGAGCTCTTTTTCATCGTCCGCCGGTCCGTCCTCCGAAGGTACGGATGGACTGACATCTGAGAAAGCTATATCAGGTTGACTAAAATCAGTATTACTTGCGCCCGGATCCTGCGGTTCTGGAACATCAGAAGCTGCGGTTCTAAAGGCGGGGATTTCGGGGTTCTGGGGCGGCACATCCTGTGGTTCTTCCGCTTCAAGAAACGCAGAATCCGCGGTTCTGAAACCGCAGGATTCATACTTCCCTTGATGAAAAACGGTGCACATTCGTAGCCGGGATCGTCGATGGGCGTGACGCTGGCCAGATAGATCTGATTGGCGTCGCCGCGGCCGCAGCGCTTTTCCCAGATAAGCTGAAGCTCCGCAAGCTTGCGGAATGCTGCCGTGACGCGCTGCTCGCAAATGCGAAGCTCCTTTGCCAGCGCCTGTGCATGTCGGAAAGACCCGGCTGACTAGACGCATCAGCCATGCCACGCTGCATATTTCCTGCGTCCACGAGGAGGAGGGTTTGAGGCATGCAGAGCGAATGGCCAGTGTGATCACTGGAGCCACTGAATGCGGCGCTTGGCAACGACGTTTTCTGATTGAGCTGACCTGTTTCGTGCGGTCATGACACACACCAGACGGACCAGACAGGTGATCGTCGCCTGATGCGTTTGCCATGGTCAAAAACCAACCCTGGCTCTTCCCATCCATTCTCCTTGCAAAATATCTGATGGAGTTTTGCGAGGACAGCAATATCATGCTGATCCTCAGCGGTTCGCTGATCGGAATGATGAGCACGCGCTTTCCCATGAGCGAGTCACCGCTTCATTACGGCAAGAAGAACGGCGCAGATCACGTTTTGATGCCGCTTTCGCCGTTTACGGCGGTTTGTACCATGCGCAAGTCGCCCGCCCGATCAGGCCGCACGCTTAATATGCGCTGACCGGCAAAAGCTGAAATATCTGGAGTTCTTTACCGGCAGGAACCGCTGATCGATCAGATCCGCCTCGATCGTGCTGCACGATTTTCGAGCCACGATGAGGAACCAAACTTCCTCAGTGCAGCGATGAGGTACAGACGCCGATCACCTGCTTTCTCCATCATCCGTCATTGCGGACTGGCGACTGCAAGCTGAGTAAAATCTGCGGCGTTCTTGAGCAGGAAAGCCCCCTCCATCTCGCCGTATCTGGCAACACTGTGAGCTGGGCTTTGTTGTGAAGGACACGCCGATCACAGAGAAAGACGGAGCAAAAGGACCAGAGCTTCTTTGTATCGTGACAACTTTACCCGCTTCTGGTTCCGACATGTCTCATCCATATAAAGGAGAGCTGGAGAAAGCTGGACAATCAGCAGATCGTGTTGGATTTCGAGCCAGCAAGAACTGCTTATCCAGCGGCCTTTGTCAGCGTTTGCGTGGCGAAGATGTCTCGCAAGAACATCTTCGACGGAGCTTGCCGAAAGCGGACAGTCTATGCTCCGCGCACACTCGAATCGGCTCGCATTGGCATCAATGATTTTGGAACGCCCGACACCGAGATCGACGTAGCGGCGGTTGACTCCGCCAGAGCAAACGGCTGCTGTCTATCGGAGGAATGCAAGCACCACCAGAAACCGGTCGATCTTGCTCATGTCGCGCACGGCCAGCAAAGGTCCGCGACTTCGACCGGGATCTCCAGAACAGCTTTATCCGGCAAGGCTTATCAGGTGCTCCATTTCGGTCTGTTTCCATAGGCGGCTTTCTGACCAGATCACTGCTCGCATTCAGCAGAAGTGTGATGACCTCGCCGCTGATCAATGAGACCATGGAGTCATCCAAATTATAAGCCGCGGATGGAGATCTCCACCGTGCACTCGACCATTCCAATCATCATCCTCCAGCCAGATCGTAGCAGACGGGCGGGCACGCTCAGCGCCGGTCTGGCTGTTTTCGGTGTCGAGGCGGTTTGCTGTTTGACGGTTCTTTGCAGGCAGGTGCTATGCTGCAGCGTTACGCCACGGCTGCTTTTCTTCGCCACTCCGGGATGTAGTCTGGCGGCGCGGCAGGTGGTGAGGTTACCGGCGAGTCTCGGCGATCTCACTCCGGCGTCATCTTGCGCGAGGCGCGCGCTTGCGTTGACCAACCCGCTGAACAGCGCCAGACACTTCCGGTTCTCCAAACGCAGGACTTCATCGGGTTTAACAGATCGTGCCGCAGTGCTACCAGCGTCACGCGACACCGCAATGCAAGGAAAACTGGATTTACCGCAGAGGCGACGTGTACCTTGCCGAGCCTCGGCTCTCACATGGGCTCCGAGCAGGGCGGCACCCGCCCCGTGGTCGTCCTGCAAACAACACCGGCAACTACTCAACTGCATTGCTGATCGTCGCGCCCATCACGTCAAGCGCGTCGGCAAGAAGCCGTCCCCAGCCCACCTCCACTACTACGCCGAGCGCATCTCGTGG
>VOFC01005040.1_pt1 | contig 11812 bp, 21 predicted proteins | sample 5384161 | NCBI WGS metagenome assembly VOFC01 (sample SAMN12384722, study PRJNA508395) | human gut metagenome | isolation source: healthy gut B | host: Homo sapiens | reverse complement strand
AAGCGCCGCCCAGCGTGTTGACCCCGAGAGCACCGGCAGGCGCAGGACCAGATTGATGGCCAGCGCCGCCAGCCGCAGCAGGATCACCAGCGCCACAAAGATCAGGATGTACAAAATGGCATAGGCAAAGGTCTCCACCAGTTCCCGGGCCACAGCCGCCGCAATGGCCTTTGGCCGTGGCGGCAACGCTGTCCTCCGCGCGGCGCTCCAGCGTCCCCCGCAGCGGATCTAAGAAGTCCCGTCCGGTCCAAAAGGCCCTTCAGACTGTCCGGCAGTAGTTCTTCCAGCGTTTGACCGCTCTCCTGCCCCTTCTTTTCCAAGGTCTTTTCCACCGTTCCGGCGATCCGCTCCTCGATTTTTGGCGTCATCCAATCGGAGACCGGCTGGGTCAGGGCCTTCGCCCCCAGATTCGCGCCGATCATGGCCGCGATCAGAACAAGGATACCAGATAGGGACAGGAACAGCCCCGCCAGCAGCCCCGCAAAGCTGCGGCGATCAAAAAGTGCCGCGATCAGAACGTCTAATATTATAGCAGGTGTCATGGGACTTGCCTACCTTTCACCGTGAAAACAATTTGTAAACATCGCTGTAAATCCTGCCTTTTATGGCAGAAACAGCTCTGCGGAATCCGCACCGATCATCAGAACGGAGCCATCCGCCCGGGTCAGCACCTCGCGGGTGTGCTCCGGGCCGTGGAGGGTGGCATAGACCTGTAACTGACGGTTGTAGACCACCAGACGGTCCGCGTACAGCACGGAGAGATACCGCCCGCAGGCGGAAACGTCCCGGACTTCCTCCGCAACATCCAAACTGGCGATCTCCTCGCCATCGTCATCCACCGTCACCAGCCGTCCCACACTGCCGGACTGATACCGGTTCAGTTGCAGCACCGTGTAGTCCTCGCCCCCGAGGTCATATTCCCGGAGGTACTCACCGTTGTAGGAATAGGTGCCCAGAGCTTTCCGGCGGTATTTCCCACCGCCAGACAGGTATCGGTGACGGTGAGGATCCGATCTCCCCGGCCTGTCATGGCCGTCACCAGACCGTCCGGCACAGAGTAGTCCGCCACGGGGTCCTCCTGGGTCAAATCGTAGATCACCAGATCGCTGATAAACACGCTGTCCGCCTGCCCCATGGTCACAGCGGCCAAATAGCCGCCGTCCTCCGTCACGCAAGCATCCGCCACAAAGCGGCGGTGGGCGTTGAAAGCGAACAGCACCTGCATATCGGCGCCGTACACGTCCACATGGCCCCTTGGTGCCGCTGATCTGGGTGGTCACGGCCAGCATCCCGGAGCCGTTGAGATTGGCGGAGACCAGCGGCCCGTCGGAGGTCAGCTCCAGCCGGGGCCCGGTCTCGTCCAGCACGTAGAGGGCCGTGCCGCCAATGTCATAGGCTACGGCCAGACCGCCCCCCTGTCCCAGCGCCGGGGCGTTCATCTTCACGTTGGCGCTCCACACCTCGCTGCCATCCGGTCCCAGCAGCCGCAGGGACGTATCCGACAGGATGACCAGTGAGCCGGTCCCCACCCGGGCGAAGCGGTTGGTATTGTCCGTATCGTAGCGGTAGACGGTCTTTTCCCCGCCCACCGTCTCCGTGCCGTAGGCAAAATACCGGCGGAGAGCGTCGAACCCGGTGCCGTCCCGCCACGCCGCTACAAGCACGAGGCCCAGCACAGCGATGAGCACCAGCAGAAAAAGCAGGAGTTTCCGCAGCATACGCCGCTTTTTTCGGCGGTTCCTTGGCTCCGTCATCGTCATTCCAAATGTCTTTTGTCGTATTTTCAGCCATTGAGCCGTTCATCCTCATACCAAAGTCTTGTCAGGTACAGTCCCCCGGCGGCACCGTGGGCCCCGCCAGTGTCCGGTCCCGGCTTTCCAGAATGGCCGGAATATCCTCCGGCAGGAACTTTCCTTCGGCGGCGTAGAGCACCGTGCCGGTGATGGCCCGCACCATGTTATAGAGAAAGCCGTCGGCGCAGACCTTCAGCTCCAGCAGTTCCCCGCTGCGGGTCACGTCGCACCAGTAGATCGTGCGGACAGTGGTCCTTGTCTCCGTGCCCACGCTGCGGACTGCCGCAAAATCGTGGGTCCCACGAACATGTGGGCCGCCCGGCTCAAGAATTCCTCGTCCAGCTGCTTGGGATAAAAATAGGCCCGGTTGACATAAAACGGATTCTTGAACCGGGAATTATAAATCCGGTACGTGTATTCCTTTTTCAGGCACGAGCCGATGGCGTTGAAATCCTCCGCCACCTCAAAGGCCTCCTTGACGGCGATGTCCTCCGGCGTGTGGGTATTGATGGCAAAGGGCAGCCGGTCCAACGGAATGCGGGACTCCGTGCGGAAATTTGCCACATACCGCTCCGCGTGGACCCCGCATCGGTCCGGCCGCAGCCGGTGAGGTGCACCGGTGCGCCGGTGATCTTCTCCAACGCCTTTTGCAGCGTCTCGCAGACGGTGACGGCGTTTTTCTGCACCTGCCAGCCGTGGTAGGCCGTGCCATTATACATCAGTTTCAGTGCGATATTACGCATATTGGCTCCTTTGACGGCGTTTGCCGCGTGATTAATGCCAGGACACTTCCACGTTGTAATCTGTGACCGGCCAGACCTCTTCCGCTATCGTCCCATCCTGATCGATCTCATAGGTGCAGGCAGTAAAGTCATAGGAAAGGCCAAAGCTATCCCGGCAGAGCAGGTGCAGCTCCACGGTGTCCTCCGGCTGGCAGGAGACCGCGAAGCCGCCCTCCTCCGAAGCCGGGGTATAGTAGACCACATCGGGATCGCTGCTGAAAGTAGACTCCGAAATCTTTACCGGAAGGGTCTGGACGGTCTCTCCGTTTTTCAGCACCTGAAAAACAGGGGCGACCACCTCTGTACCGTACTGCTTTCTGATGCCCGGATCGTATTGAAGCTGGAAGTTCCCTCCCCGATAGGTGGGATCACCCATAACCGCTGCTGTCATTCGACAGGGGCAGCAGCACAGGCAAGGTCACTGTAACTGGTGACCTCCTCCCGGCTGGTCTGACCGCCGGCAGTAATATTCGCCGCGAAGGACACTTCGCCGGTATCCTCCACCGGCAGGCTCACCAGAGCGGTGAACACGCCGCCACTCCCGGACATAGGCTGCTCCGTGGTCTGGCCGTTCTGAGTCACCGCCAGCGCCACCTCCGTGTCCGCCGTCCAGCGGCGGAGGGTGATGCTCATGTCGGCTTGCAGCGTATGACTTTCCGGGTCAAGGCCGGTGGGCTCCAAGGAAAAAATCCGACAGGCTCCTCCGTCTGCTCCCGCTGCTTCGCGGACAGGTTCGTGATCCGATCATCCATATCGGAAAGCCGATATGCAATATCATCCAATTTACTTTTTTCAAGATCGTCTGCTTATCCACCAGCTCCGCCCGGATTGAAAGCAGAGCGATCAAAGCGCCACATTCAGTGCCAGAGAAGGTTCTGAAACCAGTTTTTCTTCATAAGACCGCTCCTTTCACGCAAAGCACTTTTCCTTTACAGCATTTGTGTCTACAGAGTTTTATAGATTTTAAGCGCCCAGCCTCCGCAGGGCTACCACCAGCACCAGAATGACCGCGCCGCCCGCCAGAGCAACGTAGTCCCGCCGCTGGTACTTCAGAACGTGGAGCTTGGTGCGGCCCTCGCCGCCGTGGTAGCAGCGGCACTCCATCGCCGTTGCCAGCTCGTCCGCCCGGCGGAAGGCGCTGATAAACAGAGGCACCAAAATGGGCACCAGCGCCTTGGCCTTCTGGAAGATGTTCCCGCTGTCGAAGTCCGCGCCACGGGCCTTCTGGGCGGACATGATCTTGTCCGTTTCCTCGATCAGCGTGGGGATGAACCGCAGGGCAATGGCCATCATCATGGCCAGCTCGTGAACGGGAACATGGATCTTTTCAGGGGTTCAGCAGGGATTCCAGTCCGTCCGTCAGGCGGATGGGGCTGGTGGTGTAGGTCATCAGGAACGTCCCCATCACCAGCAGCATAATGCGGATGACCATGAACAGCGCGTTTTCAATACCCTTCACGGAGACCCGGAGGATGCCCCCACTCCCAGAGGTAGTGGGTGTCCGGGGTGAAGAACATATTGAGGATGCCTGTGAAGGCGATGATAAACAGCACCGGCTTCAGCCCGCGCACCAGCGCCCGCAGGCCCACATGGGACACCTTCACGCACGCGGCCAGCGTCACCGCCATGACAGCGTAGCCCATCCAGCCCTTTGGCGCTGAACAGTGCAATGATGTACAGCGTCACCAGCAAGATTTTCGTCCGGGGGTCCAGCTTATGGGCGATGGAATTTCCCGGGAAATACTGGCCTAAGGTAATGTCCTTCAGCATCCCGCTCCCCCCTTCCGCAGGGCAAGGAGCTGACGCTCCAGCGCCTCCACCGTATAAACAGCCGGGTCGATGTCCACGCCCCGACGCTTCAATTCCATAGCGATCCGGGTGATCTGCGGCACGTCCAGACCGGCGGAGAGCAGTTCCTCGCCCCGGGCGAACACCTCCGCGGGCGTTCCCCTGCATCAGCACATGGGCGTTTTTCAGCACCAGAATGCGATCCACGTTCCGGGCGATCTCGTCCATGCTGTGGCTCACCAGGATGATGGTTTTTCCCTTGTTGCGGTGATAGTCCCGGATGTTGGCCATCAGGTTCTCCCGGCCTGCCGGGTCAGGCCCGCCGTGGGCTCGTCCAGCACCAGCACCTCCGGCTCCATAGCCAGTACGCCCGCCAGCGCCACCCGGCGCTTTTGTCCGCCGGACAGCTCAAAGGGGGATTTTTCCAGCTGATCGTCCCGGATACCCACTAACTTGGCGGCCTCCCGGACGGCGTAATCCAGCTCGTCCCCGGTTTTTCCCTGATTAGCGGGGCCGAAAGCGATGTCCTTGTACACTGTCTCCTCAAACAGCTGATATTCCGGGTACTGGAACACCAGACCCACCTTGAAGCGAACCTCCCGGATCTTTTTCGGCTCCGCCCAGATATTCTTCCCCCGCAGCAGGATCTCTCCTACCGTTGGCTGGAGCAGACCGTTCAGATGCTGGATCAGGGTGGATTTGCCGGAGCCGGTATGTCCGATGATTCCTAAAAATTCTCCCTCCTGCACCTCAAAGCTCATGTGGTCTACGGCATTTCGCTGAAAGGGTGTTCCGGCGCCGTAGGTATGTGTCAGATCTTTTACCTGTAGAATCGGTTCCAATCCTTCTGTCCTCCGTCAATTCTTCGCCAGAGCCGCAGTAATGGCAGCCGCACATTCGTCCACCGTTAAAGCGTCCAGGGGTACGTCCAGCCCGTCCTTCCGCAGACGGTCCAGCAGGTCCACCGTGTCCGGCACCGTCAGGCCCATGGTCCGCAGCGGCTCCACTCCTGGGTAAAGACCTCCTTGGGGGTGCCGTCCAGCGCGATCCGGCCGTCATCCATGACGATGACCCGGTCCGCCTCCTCCGCCTCGTTCATATGGTGGGTGATGAGCACCACGGTGATGCCCTTCTCCCGGTTCAGCTTATGAACGGCGGAAAGCACCTCCTGCCGCCCGATGGGGTCCAGCATGGCCGTGGACTCATCCAGGACGATGCATTTCGGCTCCATGGCGATGATCCCGGCAATGGCAATGCGCTGCTTCTGTCCGCCGGACAGCAGATGGGGCGCATGGGTCATAAAGGCGGTCATATCCACGGCGGTCAGGGCGTCATCCACCCGGCGGCGGATCGCCTCTGAGGCCACGCCTAAATTCTCCGGGGCAAAGGCCACATCCTCCTCCACCACGTTGGCGACAATCTGGTTGTCCGGGTTCTGGAACACCATGCCCACCCGGCGGCGGATCTCCAGCAGACACGCCTCGTCCTGCGTATCCATGCCCTCCACATACACCTTGCCGCCGCAGGGCAGCAAAATGGCGTTCAGGCTTTTGGCAAAGGTGGATTTGCCGGAGCCGTTATGCCCCAGCACCACCACAAAGCTGCCCTTTTCAATGGCCTGTCCACGCCCCGCAGGGCCAGGACCGGCTTCTCCCCTTCCTCCGCCGGATAGGCGAATTCCAGAGCCTTTGTTTCGATCATATCCATGGATCGGTTCCCTCATTTAACTTGATATTCAATCCAACGGGGCCCGGTAAAAGCCGCCGTAGAAGTTTTCCGTGCGGAGCACGTTGATGATCGCATGGGGGTCCACCTGCAAGATCAGGTGCACGATGTCGCTCTCCTCATAGCTGGAGATCACAGTGTGCAGGACGCTCATATCCTTGTGGCTGTATCCGCCCACCGCCTTCACGCAGGACATCCCGTGCCGGCACCCGCTCACATAGGCCGCCATGATCTCCTCTGCCTTTTTGGGTGGTGATCTGAAGCGTCAGCCGTTCGTAGCGGTGATGGAAGGTCTCCACCGTCTTTGTGGAGATAAACTGAAACAGGATGGAGTAGCCTGCGTACAGCCAGCCGAACAGATAGCCAAAGATGCACAAAATACAGGCGTTAAACACGAAAACATAGGACCAGATGGATTTTCCGGTCTTATTGGAGACATACAGCGCGATAAAGTCCGTGCCGCCGGTGGAGGCGTTTCCCTTCAGGGCCAGCACGATGCTGATGCCCATAAGGAAGCCGCCGAACACCGCGCTGAGCAGAATATCGTCAAAAATCGGCGGCAGAGAGAAGTATTTCAGGAATAAGCTGGTCATGCCTACTTGCAGAAGGGAAAAAAGCGTGAATCTCGGGCTGATGCTCCGGTAGCAGAGCACCGCCACCGGCAGGTTCAGCGCCACCAGTGCGAGAGAAGTGGAGATGGACCCGCCGTAAAGCGATGCCGCCCGGTCGATCAAAATGGCAACGCCTGTAAAGCCGCCGGAAAGCAGTCCGGCGGAATGGACAAAGCTTTCGATCACAAACGTCTGCAGCAGCGAAGAACACAGGACCGCAAAAAATGTGATCACATACCGCAGATGCTTATTCTTCGTTTTTAACATAGCCGCTCCTTGTTTATCTGTTTATTACTCCGAAAACCATCGTCCGGTGGCGCCGCAGGGCAGCGCCATGCCGGTAGCCGTCACCGGCAGGCCCAGCTCGTCCCAGCTGACGGTGCCGCCGTACTTCTCCGCCACCAGCAGGTGCAGCAGATACCCCAGCACACTGGGGGCCAGACCTGTGGTGTAGGAGTTGATGAGCACGAACAACGGCTTGTCCGATAGAACCCCGGCGCAGAGCTTCACAAAGGGGTACAGGCTCTCCTCCAGCTTCCAGACCTCGCCGCCGGGCCCCCGGCCGTAGCTGGGCGGGTCCATGATGATCGCGTCATAGGTCTTGCCCCGGCGGATCTCCCGCTCCACGAACTTGGCGCAGTCGTCCACGATCCAGCGGATGGGCGCGTCGGAGAGACCGGAGAGCCGGGCGTTGTCCTTGGCCCAGGCCACCATGCCCTTGGCCGCATCCACATGGCAGACGGCAGCGCCGGCCTTGGCACAGGCCACCGTAGCGCCGCCGGTATAGGCGAACAGGTTCAGCACCCGAATAGGACGGTCAGCCTTGCGGATCTTGTCCATGACAAAATCCCAGTTCACCGCCTGCTCCGGGAACAGGCCCGTATGCTTGAAGTTCATGGGCTTGATCTGGAAAGTCAGATCCTTATAATGCACCTGCCAGCTCTCCGGCAGAGCCTTCTTCTCCCAGTGTCCGCCGCCGGTCTGGCTGCGGAGATACCGGGCGTTGGCCCGCTTCCACTCCGGCAAACGCCGGGGCGTTTCCCAGATGGCCTGTGGGTCAGGACGCACCAGATACTGCTTGTCCCAGCGTTCCAGCTTCTCCCCGCCGCCGCAGTCCAGCAGCTCATAGTCCTGCCATTGATCCGCGATCCACATAGATGGTTCCTCCTCCATGTCCCGCAAAGCACCGAGGGACATACTTTCTCATAATAAATCATTTTATTATACCTTTTTTATCTTGCCCGGTCAACCAAATTCCATCAATTTTGTCTGTCTGGTCCGCCAGCATCCGACCGGCGTTCTCTTGCCACCGCCAGCATCAGCTTGATCCGATTCTCCTGATTGACCCGGGTGGCACTGGGATCGTAGTCGATGGGAGTGATGTTGGCCTCCGGGTACAGCTCCCGGATCTTATTCACCATGCCCTTGCCGCAGATGTGGTTGGGCAGGCAGCCAAAAGGCTGGGCGCAGACGATGTTCTCATACCCGGAGCGCACCAGCTCCAGCATTTCCGCCGTCAGCAGCCATCCCTCGCCCATTTTGCAGCCCATGCCGATGGTGTGGCTCTGCTCCGGCAGCTTGATCAGCTCGCTGAAAGGGCATGGGGGCATGGTAGCCTGCGTCCTTGAGGGTCTTGATGATGACCTTCTCCATGCCCGCGATGAGGGCCAGTGCCGCTTCCGCGGCGGTTTTTTCCACCAGAGAGCCACCGTAGAGCCGCACGGTCTCCGCCATGTTGTAGGCGCAATACTGCACGAAGCCCATCAGCCCCGGCAGGTTCACCTCGCAGTCCTGAGAAGCCAGGAACTTTTCCAGTTCGTTATTGCCTAAGGGGGAATATTTGACGTAGATCTCCCCCACTACGCCTACCTTGACCTTGGGCACCCGCCGCACCGGGATGGCGGCAAACTCCGCCGCGATCTTCGGCATGACAGCCTTCATCTCCCGGCCGGAATAGCCCTTATCGTGGCGGACTTCATCGCAGAGAATGTCCAGCCACTTGTTCTGCAACCGCTCCGCCGCCCCAGCTTCCAGCTCATAGGGGCTGAGTCTGTGCCCGGAGGGTCATCAGCAGGTCGCCGTAGTAAATGGCGGCCAGGGCCTGCCGCATGAATTTCAGATCCATGGGCATACTGCTGTCCTTTTCCAGACCGGAGAAGTTCAGGCTCAGCACGGGGATATTGCCGTAGCCGGCCTTTTCCAGAGCCTTGCGCAAAAGGAAAATATAGTTGGACGCGCGGCACCCGCCCCCGGTCTGGGTGATGATAAGGGCAGTGTGGTCCAGGTCATACTTCCCGGAGTTCAGGGCGTCCAGGAACTGGCCGATGACCAGAAGGGCCGGATAGCAGGTGTCGTTATGAACGTATTTCAGCCCCAGCTCCGCCACCCGCTCGCCGCAGTTGCCCAGCAGTTCCACCTGATAGCCATGGTTCTCCATGCTGGCTGCCAGCAATGCGGAACTGCACCGGTGCCATATTGGGAATGAGAATTTTATGGGTCTTTTTTCATGTCCGGTGTAAACCGGGGATAGGTCTGTTCCATATCAGGTCTCCTCCTGTTCCTCCAACGCCGCAAACAGGCTCCGCAAACGAATACGTACCGCGCCCAGATTGGTGATCTCATCGATTTTCAGCTGGGTATACAGCTTGCCGCCCTCCCGCAGAATTTCCCGGGTCTCGTCGGTGGTGATGGCGTCCACGCCGCAGCCAAAGCTCACAAGCTGCACCAGATCCATATCCGGCTGGGAGCAGCAGTACTTCGCCGCCGCGTAGAGCCGGGCGTGATACGTCCACTGATTCAGCACCGTGGTCTTGAACGGATCTGTCAGCTGAGAAACGGAATCCTCCGTGATGACTGCCGCGCCGAATTGGGTGATCAGGGTATCGATGCCGTGATTGACCTCCGGGTCCACATGGTAGGGGCGGCCTGCCAGAACGATGATCCGGCGCCCCTCCTTCCGGGCGGCGGCCATGATCTCCGCACCCTTCTCCCGGATCTGCTTCATGTGACGCTCATATTCTCCGTAGGCCGCCTCCACCGCCGCCTTGATCTCTCCGTGGGGAATGGGGCCAAACTCCCGCTCCATCACGGCGGTCATCTTCTTTGTGAAATCGTGGGGCCGGTGGATACCTACAAATAGTCATAAATGAATTTGCGTGTTCTTCAGACAGTCGCAGTTGCCCGCCAGAACCTCCGGGTAGTAGGCCACCACCGGGCAGTTGTAGTGATTCTGGCCCAGACCCTCGTCGATGTTGTAGGTCATGCAGGGGTAAAAATGGCGTCCACTCCCAGCTTGGCCAGAAATTCAATGTGGCCGTGGGCCAGCTTCGCCGGAAAGCAGGCGGTGTCGCTGGGGATGCTCCCCTGGCCCTCCAGATACAGGCCCGACTGGAGAGGGGGCTGTGGACCACCTGAAAGCCAAGTTTCGTAAAAAATGTGTGCCAGAAGGGCAGCAGTTCCCACATGTTCAGACACAGGGGCAAACCGATCCGCCCCCGCCGGTTCTCCCCCGGCTTGTAGCCTAAAATGCAGCTGCCGCTTGTATTCATACAAATTCCAGCGATCATCGTCCTTTTTGCCGGTGATGGGCCGCTCACAGCGGTTGCCGCTGATGAGCCGTCCGCCATCGGAGAAGGGTGTTCACCGTAAACTGGCGGTTGTTTCCGCACTGGCCGCAGCTGCGGCTCTCTGTTTCCCGATGGAACGCCCGCATCTCCGGCTCTGTCAGGAGTGTACGTGATTTCCCCAGACTTTTTTTCATGCCGTACAGGGCCGCGCCGTAGGCTCCCATCAGGCCCGCGATGTTGGGGCGGATGACCTCACCGCCCATCTCCTTCTCGAAGGCCCGGAGAACGGCCTCGTTATAAAACGTGCCTCCCTGACCACCACATGACGGCCCAGCTCCTCGGGAGATGAAGCCCGGATCACCTTATAGATGGCGTTGCGCACCACGGAGATGGACAGGCCTGCGGAGATGTTCTCTACGGTTGCGCCGTCCTTCTGGGCCTGCTTCACGACTGGAGTTCATAAACACGGTGCACCGGCTGCCCAGGTCCACGGGGCGGTCGGCAAACAGGCCCAGCTTCGTGAAGTCCTTCACATCGTAGCCCAACGCCTGGGCGAAAGTCTGCAAAAAGCTGCCGCAGCCGGAGGAACAGGCTTCATTGAGGAAAATGTCGCTGATGGCGCCGTTTTCGATCTTGAAGCACTTCATATCCTGGCCGCCGATGTCGATGATAAAGTCCACGTCCGGCATGAAATGCTTGGCGGCGGTAAAGTGGGCCACGGTCTCCACTACGCCGAAGTCGGCGTGGAAGGCGGCCTTGGCCAAATCCTCGCCGTAGCCGGTGGTGGTGACGGACGCCACGTTCAGCTTGGGATGGCTCTCATATAACCCCAGCAGCACGGTTTTCAGCAGGGCAATGGGGTCCCCCTGATTGGGCCGGTAGTCGGTGAACAGCAGCTCCGCGTTCTCGTCGATGACCGCCACCTTCACCGTGGTGGAGCCTGAATCGATGCCGATGTGGACGGGCTTGGCGTAGTCCGTCGGGAAGTCCGCCTGCGGCACCGTCGCCTTGGCGTGACGGGCTTTGAAGGCGTCATATTCCGCCTGATTTTCAAAGAGGGGCGGCTGGGAGCGGTAGGTCTCCGACATGCCGCGCTGCTCCAACAGCTCCGCCGTTTTCAGCAGGTCCCACGATTCCTCGGCATAAAATACGCCGCGCCCAGAGCCACAAACAGCAAGCTATTCTCCGGACAAGTTCCGGTGACGCCCAAAGTCTCGTCGAAGCTCTGCCGCAGACACTTGGAAAAGGTCAGCGGCCCGCCCAGATACAGAACGTGGCCCTTGATAGGCCGTCCCTGCGCCAGACCCGCGATGGTCTGATTCACCACCGCCTGATAGATGCTCTTGGCGATGTCGGCGGATTTGGCCCCCTGATTGATGAGGGGCTGGATGTCGCTCTTGGCAAACACGCCGCAGCGGGCGGCGATGGTGTAGGTCTTTTTCCGCCGTCTGAGCGGCCTGGTCCATTTCATCGGCGCCGCCCATTTTCAGCAGCGTGGCCATCTGGTCGATGAACGAGCCGGTGCCGCCGGCGCAGACGCCGTTCAT
>VOFC01006445.1_pt1 | contig 11814 bp, 17 predicted proteins | sample 5384161 | NCBI WGS metagenome assembly VOFC01 (sample SAMN12384722, study PRJNA508395) | human gut metagenome | isolation source: healthy gut B | host: Homo sapiens | reverse complement strand
CTTCCGAGTGAGACACACACCACCAAAGGCGACAACATCACCTTTAATACCTCGTCGCTCGAGGGGCAAGGCAATAGCGGACAAGTCCGGAGCGTGGCGCACCAAGACCTATTACACCACCGCCGCCGAGGCGATCGCCGCACTTAAGACCGTTCAAATCACGGTCTCCGACACATAAACCAAAAGGAGGAGCGGGCGGGGAAACCGCCCGCGCGTCTATTTATGAACGCTATTATTTGCGAAACAAAAAGAAAGACGGGTTCCGCTGACTATCGGCGGAAAGACATATAACGTCGCTCGACGCTAACTGCATCGAGCAACTGCAGGAAAGATACGGCGAGCTTGAGAATGTCTTTGAGCGTCGAGTGAGGTCAAACAACTTGGCGGATCCTTTGCCGTGCTTATCAACGACGCGGTCGATGCTTACAACGACGACCACGATGTCAAGCTCGAGCATGTCACCGAGAGCTATATCGGCAGAAAAATCGACATAGGAAACATCAGCGAGTACACCGACGTGCTGATGCAGACCTTCGGCGTGTCGCTTCCGGCCGCCGAGGGAGCTGCCGGAGGACGATGAGCTGAACGCCGCCGTCGATGCCGTGGCAGAAGCGGCAGGACTCGAAGAAACAAAACAGCCAGGCCGAGTAATCGTCGATGTTGACCTCCTGGATTTTCAGAGCGACGGTATTACTCGGCTTTTCTTTGCGCAGGCTTGGCGGCTGACTTTGCGGCAAGTCACGAGCCTGTATGAAAATTATTGCATATGGCATGGATTAGTCGAAAAGGGGAGGTGGATGATGAGTAGTAAAAACTTCCGCATAGGCCCGAAGATTGTATGCGACGGCGAAGCCGATTTCAAAAAAGCAATAAAGGACATCAATAACAGCATGCGGCTGTTGCGCCCGAGGCGAAGAAAAACACACAAGAGTTTGCACAGAACAAAGATCAGCTCGATATTGCACATCGCAGTACTCTCGACTCTGAACCGCACTATGGCAGAGCAAAGAGCCAAAGTAGAGTTGATTAAAGACGCTTTTAGCAAACGCCACCAAACATTTTGGCGAAAAATTCCGACGCCGTGCGCGAGTGGGAAATTCAACTTAACTACGCGCAGGCGGACTTGGCTAAGTTTACAAAAGACGTCAACGACATGGGCAATGAGTGGGACAAGCTCGAAAGAATCGGGTCAAAAACCACACTCGAAAAAAATGGCCGATAAGGCTTTAACAATGTCCGCGACAAAATCGACAAGTTCAAGGACAAAATCAATGTCTTTGGAAAGTTGAAAGATAAGCTGTCCGAGGTCAAAGAAAAAACTGAGCATTTTCAAACGGAGCACCAACGAAGTCGGAGACAGCCTCGAGAAAAAGCCGGAAAAAAAGTATCAAGTTCGGCGACCTTATCAAGGCTCATGTCATAAAGTGACATTATTGTCAATGGCTTGAAAAGTGTTGCCTCGGCCTGTAAGAGTATCGCTAAAGGGGTTTTTGATTTTGTCAAAGGAATCCGTCGCAGGCTTCGGCGAGCTCGAGCAGAACCTCGGCGGCTCGGCGGCTGTTTTTGGCAGCTATGCCGATGCGGTCGTTGAAAAAAGTAAAGAAGCCTATAAAAACATGGGCGTTGCTCAAAGTGAATACCTCGCGACCGCGAACAAAATGGGCTCGCTGTTCCAGGGCTCAGGCTTGTCGCAGCAGAGAAACCTGAGCTGACCACAAAGGCTATGCAGCGCGCGACCGATGTCGCGTCCGTCATGGGTATCGACACATCGCAGGCGCTTGAGTCTATCGCAGGCGCGGCCAAGGGCAACTTTACAATGATGGACAACCTCGGCGTGGCTATGAACGCGACGACCTTGCAGGCATATGCCGCCGGCAAGGGCATTAATTTCGTGTGGAACAAAGCGTCGAACGCCGAAAAGGCCGAGCTTGCGATGCAGATGTTTTTGAAAAAACGGAGCAGTATGCAGGCAATTTTGCGCGTGAAGCGGAAAAGCACACTGACCGGATCTATCGGCATGGCGAAGTCGGCGCTTCAAACGTTGAAAAAGAAAACCTCGGCAACAGCGAAGCCGACCTCAAACCGATGATTATGAATCTCTTAAAACTCGGTTAAGGCGGTCGTTAGAAACGCCGCTCGGTCGTGCAGAATGTTACCAATGCGATTTTGGAGCAAACGCCGTCACTGCTTAACGCAGGCGCGCAGATGGTTAACTCTCTGCTCGACGGTCTTGTCTCCAACCTCGCGCCGATACTCTCCGGCGCGGTTGACGTCGTCTTTACTCTGGTCGACGGAATCGTCGCGAATTTAGATCCTATCATGCAGGCGGCGGTCACGCTTATTGTCGTGCTCGTCGGCGCGCTTGCGGATAACATCGACAAAGTGATAGACGCGGCGTTTACGCTCGTCGACTCGCTTGTCAATGCACTGCTACAGGATGATAATCTTTCTAAAATTCTCAACTCGGCGGTCAGACTGGTGATAGAAATATCGACCGGGCTTATCGCCAACGTTCCGCGTCTTATCCCGGCTGCATTTCAGCTGATCGGCGGCATCGTCAAAGGACTGTGGGGACAACAAAGGTCTTGTCGTGGACGCAATTGTCAAAGGTCTGCAAAGCAATGCTTGAAGGCTTCAAAAACTTTTTCGGCATACACTCGCCGTCAACCGTTTTGCCGGACTCGGCAAAATCTTCTTGAAGGTTTGTGGAACGGTATCAAGAACATGAAAGACTGGCTTATCCGAAAAATCAAGTCTCTCGGTTCTGCCGTCACCGAAGCGATGAAATCGGTGCTCGGCATACACTCACCGTCGACCGTTTTCCGCGACCAGATCGGTAAAAACATGGCTCTCGGCGTTGGCGTCGGCTTTGAAACCACGATGCGCGATGTCGCAAAGAGAATGACCGACTCCATACCGATGGATGTCGACATCAACGCGACGGGGAATTTCACGGCGCGCCGAGCGCAGGCGGCAGTCAGCGGCGGCAATAAGGTCTACAACTTTAATGTCACCATAAATGCCGCAGACGGCGGGGGCGATGTGAGGGCTCGCTTCGCGCATCGCCGAGGAAATCTACGACGAGATGCGCAGAAAGGAGCGGGCATATGCCTAAAACTTTCACTTTCAATTCAAAAAATCGAGCGACCTCGGCCTTGTGGTGCAGGGGGCAACAATCAACAAACACCGGCGCGACCGTATGATCTGCAAAAGATTCCCGGCCGCGCCGGGCTTTGATAATCGATTCGAGCATCGACGACCTTGAGAATGTCGAAATCACCTACACCGTCGGTTGCAAAGACATCGCGGCAAACCGTGACGCTGTCGCAGACTGGCTTTTCGGCAGTGCGGCATATGCCAAACTGGCGGACAGTTCCGACGCGAGCAGTTACTGCATGGCAATCTGCACGAGCGGGTGGACTGGGACGAGCAGATCCGAAATTTCGGCACGGCGAAGCTGGTATTCAGCTGCAAGCCGTTCCGCTTTTTACCTCCGGCGATACCAAAACGACGCTGACAGCGGCCGGAAAGATAACCAACCCGGCGTATACCGCGCTGCCGTATATAAAAATAACCGGCAGCGGTAATATCACGCTGTCGGTCAACGGCAGTTCTTTCCGTTTTTAAACATTGGCAGTTATATCGAATGCGACAGTAGCCTGCAACTGGTCTATACCGGCGTGACCGGCAAACCGGACAGAGCCAACTTTGACAGCTTTCCGGTGCTGTCACCCGGGGAAATGCTATAAGTTGGAGCGGCGGAACCGTGACCAAGGTCGAGATCGTGCCGCACTGGAGGCGCGCTTTATGATACCGATACTTTATAAGCAGGACGCAAAAGCAAAAAATCGGCTGGCTTGCCGAGGCGAGCGACTGCCAATGCACGGAGGAGCGCAACGGTGTCTTTGAGCTCGAATTTCAATATCCGATGCTCGGCCGCTATGCCGCCGAGCTTGTGATTGACCGTTATGTCAAGGCAAAGCCAAACGCAAACGGAAAAAATCAGTTTTTCCACATCCGCAAAGTGTCAAAGCCTATCAACGGCATGTTTACCGTTAGCTGCGAGCATATCAGCTACGCACCCTTCCGGCTATCCGGTGCCGACCGTTTCGGCATCTGGCAACGCGCAGGTCGCTATCAACGCCATATTGACCGCCGCAAAGAATCAGCCTCGGCAAGGACACAGGCTTTTTCCGTGGCGACGACCGATATCACTCTGTCGTCGTCAATCGCACTGACCAATGCTTTCGGCGCGCGCTGCGCTCGGCGGAGTGTCCGGCTCCGTCCTTGACGTCTACGGCGGCGAGTACGAGTTTGACAATCACACGATAAAGCTGCACAAGGCGCGCGGCAAAGATCGCGTCAGAATTGCATACGGTCGCAACATGACGGAGTTAAAGTGCGATATCGACATGGACAGCGCATACACCGGCATATATGGCTATGTCAAAAACGACAATGTCGACTTGCACAGCTATAAGGCAGTGACCAACTCAAGCGGCATCAATGCAAAACGCTGATACGCGACTTTTCGTCCGATTTTTCGGGCGGCGACGGCGAAATCACGCAGAGCGGGCTTGACTCGGCGGTGTCGGCATACGCGGCGGCAAATGATATCAACTCGCCGACCGTGTCAATGACGGTGTCATTTGTGGACTTGTCGCAGTCGCCGGAATACGCGAGCTTTTTCCGCGCTTGAATCGGTCAGCCTTTGCGACACAGTGCAGATCTATCATAAAGACCTCAACATCAATATCAAAGCAAAGGTAATTAAAACGGTCTATGATGTCCTGCGCGAGCGGTACACATCCATTGACCTCGGATCGCCGCGTGCGAATTTTGCCGACGTTATAAAACAGACGGTCAACGAGACCAAAGACCTGCGCGGTCAGCTTGTCGCGACGAGGTCGGATCTGACGGCGGCATACGAAAAGGCGATAGCCGACGCAACGGCGGCAATCACCGGGAACAGCGGCGGATATGTCCGACTCAACCGTCGCAGAATCCGCAGGAAATTTTAATCATGGACACGCCGGACATCTCGACCGCCAAAACATATGGCGGTTTAATCTTTCCGGCTTTGGTCATTCGTCCGGCGGCTACTCCGGGCCATACAGGACAGCAGTCACGCAGGACGGTCACATTGTCGCTGACTTTATCGACACGGGCATTCTAAACGCGAACATCATCCGCGCCGGCATAATGCAGTCCACAAATGGCGAATTTTCTTTTAACCTCGAAACCGGACACATTGAAGCCTCCGACATCAACATCACAGGCGGCGATATAAACCTTGATGGTGGTCAGTTGTCCGTCCTAAACAACGACGGCTACAAAGCGGATTTTTCCGGCGGAATGGTGGAGCTGTACCAAGGCGCGGGAACTGGAACTGGAACAGGCACAAAATATCTGTCGCTTTACAACTCGCTTTTGGGTGGAAAGTGGTATGCCACAATCGCAAGCCCGTCATATACGCTCGGCGGCGTCTCGTCCGGCGGGTTTAGAATGGAACGAGCACCGGCAATGTCTCGGCGACAAGCTCGTGGAACACTGATTTTGCGTTAATTAGCAAAGATAACGCAAGATTTCGCACAAAAAGTCGAGGTCAACGAGCCTTTAAGCGTTGCGGCAGGCGGCGACGCCATCGGGTTTATCGCGCATGCGCCAAACGGCGCGAACGATGTAAGCGCGGAGCTTGGTGCTACGAGTGACGCGAGCGCACTGCTGCAAATCGTCAACAACACCAAAGGTACGATTCCGGCGCGAATTGAAATCTACTCGAGCGGAACAAACGGAAAGGGCATGACTTTAAAGCTTACTTCCGGCGGCGGTTACACCGGACGGCTATTTTTATGACACCACCGGACTGTATGCCGGAATTTAACGACAGCGGCGACTACAAAAAACTCACGTAGGGGCTATTATGACAAAATCAGAAATCGAACAGAAAATCGCAGAAGTCAAAGCGCAGGGCGATGCCTTGCAGAAGCACAACGCGCAGCTGATACAGCAAATAGAGGTCAATAAAGTCGAGCTTGCCAAGGTTTGCGGCAAAATCGAACTGTTGTCCGATATGCTCTCAGAGCTCGAAAAAACGCCCACAGAGGGCGAGAACGGGGAGGCGGAAAAAGATGCAGACAAGAACGATAACGGTTGACTATGCCCGCCCGCGCGGGTATGACGTTGGATATCGAGCGGAGAACAACTTCACGGAGTTGTCGCTACCGTTCCCGCCGAGCTTGAGGGCGCAGATAGCTATCGCGTATATTTTGAGTCGACGGTCGGCGATTACTTGCAAACCGAGCCGCTGACTCCTGCGGACGGCTATGTTACTGTCAAAATTACAAGCGATGTTGTGCCCGAGCCGGGCAACATGGCAGCGCAGCTCGTCGCATTCGGGCGGGCGAGATAGTCGGCTATTCGCCTGTGATAACGGGCACTGCAAAGGGTGCTCAATCCCGGACGGCACAGAGCGGTTGGGTCACAGCCTCGCCGCCGAAATCGCGCTTTAACACTGCCGCACGGCACGGCCATGATAACAAGGCGGTGCTTGATAAGTTTGCGGAGTCAGCCGGCAAGCCGACCTATAACGGCGAGGCCTTAGGGCGGTGGCGCATCAACGGCAGAGGGACATCAGCTACACGCTGTCAGAAGATGTTCAAACCACTTTCCCGGATATTGTTGAGCTTGAGTCTGACACAGTTAAAAGCGGACTTGATGTCGCAATGTATTATGCGATTGCGGGCATGTTTGCAAAAACATTGCATGCGATCTTCCATCTGCAACAGGCACGATTACAGTTAATTTGCAGTCTGTTATGGATGGCTGGCATCCGATTCTTGAGAAGGCACATGAGCATGATAACAAATCCGTGCTTGACAAGCTTTCCGCCGCCGACGGCAAGCTCCAATACAACGGCTCAGATGGGACTCAAAGGCGCCGCGGAACACCGGGTAAAAACGGTACGACGGCAAGACTCGGTCAAAGGTACCGACTACTGGACTTCGGCGGACAAGGCAGAAATAGTCAACGACACACTTGCCGCCATGCCGAAGTGGACAGGAGGTAGTTATTAATGGCTTTTGATAAAGTAGTTGACTCTATCCAATCTTGACGCAGCCATGTCTTTATACTGCTAACCGCATTCGTGTCAAGACAGGCGATACTAATCAGATGACATGATTCAGCCAAAGGCTTTGGCGACGCGGTTGACGCTATAACAGGCGGCTCTTCTGTGCCGCAGTCCCGATACGGGGAAGTGTACCAAAGGTACTCGCCCCGCCGAATGGCTATGGGTTGCCTGACTATGATAAAGTGGAAGACAATACTGCATATTTCTTATTTTGAGCTTTTCCCTTATGGAACAAACACGATATCATTACAGTTTAGAACGGCTGGTATCGCTACTATAACAGCTGGGGTTGTTTCTAACGGAGGTTTACCGTTTGAGAATGATGATGATGTCGTTAGTATGCAGGGCAATATTATAGCTGAAAGGGGATATCAATGAACTTTGATTATGCCGACTATGATACGGCGATGAGCGATGGCACGAAACAAATTGTTGTACAATTTCAGACAACAAGTGGTTTGAATCGCATTGCTTTCGGTGGAAGTTCAAATGGCGGTGTAGAAAACAGAGGAATACGAGATATCATCATTCACAAGGAGACCATGGGAGAAGGATATGCGTGCTGTGCAGCAATGTCAAAACCAGAGAGGCTGTTTTGTACTACTATGCAATTGGTGCAGGTGCAGTTGGGTATCCAACGTGTATACGAACTCTAATGTATGTACAGCATGCGGGTGGAGTAATGACAGGTGATAGTGCAGCTAATAATCCTGCACTTAGTAAAATTTGGGAACTTTTAAGAAAATAAACGTTGTTATAACGAATTTTTTTAATTGCTTTTCACTTATGGAACTTACTCTTGATATAAGCGGGTGGATAAAGCAGACGACCCATATTTAAACACATGCTGCTCGCTGCGCAAATTGCTGTTACAAAATTGTGATGCCTAACAACAGTTTTCCCACGCTAATCTCAATCTCACTGGAACAACACTTGAATCCGATGCGGTTCTTGCATTTTTAATACCTTGCCGGATATATCCATCGGAAACGGCACGGACAATCGCAGCAAAGCACACCCGCCGTAGCGGCAGGAATCCCGGAAGCCACGCTTGCAGTGGCGACAAACAAGATGGACGGTGGTGACATCATGACGATTAATGGCAACTGTATCGGCGGCAGACGAGAAGGTCTTGCAAAAGAGGCGATATAACAGCAGTAACAGTTTTATCTTGGTGTAAACGACAGCGCCGAAAACTGGAGCGAAATTGAAGCGCGCCGGAAGAGCAAAATGCCGATTCGGAAGCGCTGGAAATAATCACAGGGGGTGCGGATATATGACGCGAGCAGAAGCAAAAAGCTTATCGTAACAAGATAGATGGCGTGTTGACAAAGGTCACGACGGACGCAGAAGCTTTAAAATATGCCGAGCTTTATCCGCTGTGGAGCAGGTATGCCGGTTATGCCGTCGGCAATATAGTCCGCAGACCGAGGCGGACTGTATAAGTGTTACAACGCCATAACGACGGCAAATCGACATGGTTGCCGGAAAAACACCGCCCGCTGCTGGGGAGCCTATCACGGTCGGCGAGGACGGAACTATCGACAATCCGATAACCGCTGCCGCTGGTATGCGGTATTTCAGAACAAAGTATTATCTCGACGGCGGCAAAACATACAAGTGCATACGCGACGACAGCAACGGTCAGGCGCGATTTTACAGTATCTTCCGTCGCAACTTGTGGGCATTTACTTCGAGGAGGTGATTTGAAATGAATACGGAGCAGTTTGTAGAAGTTTCCCAATTAAGCGTATCGTTGCGGAATGTCTAAACGCTTTCTCATTTAGATAAAGAAAACGTTGCAAAATCACGGAAAACGATGTTTTGTGGTTGTATTGAAAGCCCTTACAGAACAACTAAGGCTTTACAGCGACTTTTAACAACTTTTTGACAGTATACCTATGAAAAGGACCAACATACAACGGGGACAAAGCAGAACTCTGTTTGGACATACAAAGGGTGGGAAAACAAAATTGCCAAAGCTGAGGGAGGTATAAATATGAAAATCCTGCTCATTTCGATGGGACACGGAAAGATCGGCGCGTGGTGGGTACTGTGACAGCGGCATCGATGGGAACTATCAGGAGTTTAAAATCGTGCTGAAATAAACTTGAAGTACATAGGCGAGATTTTAAGGCTACAACTTTGCAAAGCTGATGTCATAAACTTATGACACGACGCTCTATGACCGAGCGCATAGCACATCGTCCCCACACGTACAGCTATGACCTCGCGATGGAAGTCCCACCTCAACGCTGCCAGGCGGCATTTCAGGAGCACGAGGTCTACTATAAGCACAAGAGCTCGACAGGCAAGAAAGCTCGCCGGAGCAATCAGCAAGCATAGCTAATACTTTTAGCATCCCGCGACAGAGGGGCAAAGGTCAAAATCAACCCGTCAAACGGCACAGGACTATTTTGGATTTGTCCGCTCTTGCAAGTATCGAATCTCTGCTGATAGGGCGTGTTTATTGATACAGCGAGCGACCAGCAGCACGTCAGTTTCGCAGGGACAGAAGCAGTGCGCAGAGGCTATCGTCAAAGGCTATCGCCGATTTTTACGGCATAAAGAAAAAGTCCGCTCCGGCAGTCAGGCCAGTGAAGACAAGCCTGCGTCGGCAACCGTCAAGGCGGACGATATCGATCAAGATAAAGGGCAGCAGAGTACGCCACCGGGCGAAGATACCGATGTGGGTCAAGCTTAAAAAGCACACGGTCAAATCGGTCAGCGGAAACAAGGCACTGCTCAAAGAGATAAACGGCTGGAATTGCCGACGACCTTACTGTTTACTGATCGTCTGCAAAGATCGTCGCTGTCCGGCAGCAAGGTCAAAAATAAAGCCCGGTGCGACCTACGGCGGACTCACGGCGGCACGTGGTTCGATGGTGCCAAACACTCAGCTGACAAGGACTCACACCGTCGGCAAAATACAGGTAAACGGCGGAGTCCGTGAAGCTTTGACGGATATATGAGCTGGGTTGCCGTCAAATATCTCTGGAGGTAGTCGGATGACCGTGGGAGAAATCGCCGCGATATGCACGGAATACCGTCTGCGGTGACCGTCGCCATAGTCGGCTTTTTTTGTGTGGCTTTTGGGCAGACATCGTGAGCGTGAAAACCGCCGAGCGGCAAGAAGAGGCAAGGCGCGAAAAAGCCCGCGAAAAAGAAGAAGCGAAGCTCGGAGCAGAGCCGCGTAAAACAGAAAAACTCGCGAAAAGTTTTTTGAGAAAAACTTGCTTGCAGTACAAACGCCGCGCTTGCCGTAAACGAAGCAACCGCCCGCGCAGTCCAGCGCATACCGGACGCATTGTACACGGCGATATGAGCGATGCGCTCAGATACGCCGCGAAAAATAAAGCACGAACAGCGAGATTTTCTCGCTGCGCAGGGCATAGACAACATATTTTAGGAGAGCTATCAAAATGGCAAAAATCAAAGACATACTGGCAAATATCAGCAACGTCAAGGTCGGCACAGAGCAGTGCGCGGCATCCTGCTGATTATCTCGCTCGTCAACATGGCGCTTTCCGCCGCGGAAAAGCTCCGATTCCGCCGCGGACGGCGAAGTTTACACCGTCGTCAGCGTCACGTGTTCTCCGGTGCTCGTCGGCGCTATCAGCTTGTGGAAAAATAACAAAGCTTTACTGAGGGGCTTTAGACACGATAAGTTCCTGCACGAGCCGGGGCTCAGCGATTGAGGATCCAGGCACGGACGAGGAGGCAGAGTGGTAATGCTTAGCGATTCTTTTAATCTATTAATCAGCTGGGAACTTTTTGGACATGGGCTATCGTGCAGATTCTCAAACTTCTCGGCATGATTTAACTTTCGTGCGTTTTCGTTGCGTTTTTCGTGCGTTTTTCGTGCGTTTTTAAAACCAACTTGCTTATAACTTGCTTATAACTTGCAACTAACTTAGGACTAAAAAATGACCGGGCAGGGGAGAAATCCGCCCGGTCATTTTTGTTTTGAATGAGTCGACAAGCGCGAGCTCGTCGTAGTAGTACTGTTTGTCGTCGATTGGACTTCCGGCTCGCCGTTGATGGCTGCGTCGTTGCTGTACTCGCCCGCGAAAGATGAACTTCCGTCAAGTGTAAAGCTGCGGTTGGTGATGATCTCGTAGACGGTTTCTGTTGGTGTTGGTGTTGATGATTTTCATTTTCTTTTATCCTTTCTTTTAGGAGCTTTCTGCTCTTTCATTTGTCTATATTATAGCATACTATGCCGAGTATGTCAACACTTTTTTCAAAGTTTTTTGAAAATATTTAAAAAAGCAGCCTCTTCCGCGAGAGACTGCTCTTTTATAGCATTTTCCGTTATTCTTCGTCGCCTAAAAGTCGACAATTGCTTTTTTGATGATCTGCGCCTGTGGCGCCGTCGGCTTCGCGTTTTGCCTTGAATCGTGCGACTAAGTCTTTCGGCAAGCTGGCGCGAACCATGTCATATGTCTTTTCGTTATACCGGCGCTTGACCTGCCGTCGAAGTGTGCGTCTTGCGCTTTTTGGTGTTTCTTCCGCTTTTCTATCTCCTGTTTCCTCAACCTTTTGCGGCGGTAACGAGATCATTTCGTGACCTCTTCGAGGAAACGATCTCAGGGTATTAAACCGCACCTTCCGTGTGTCCAGTCTGGTGCGCTCAGACCTACTTTGGCTGCCTCAGGAGTTCCGCTTCTCTCGATACTCGG
>VOFC01002009.1_pt1 | contig 11825 bp, 21 predicted proteins | sample 5384161 | NCBI WGS metagenome assembly VOFC01 (sample SAMN12384722, study PRJNA508395) | human gut metagenome | isolation source: healthy gut B | host: Homo sapiens | reverse complement strand
GATTTAAATATAACATAATAAATAATCATAAGTTGAAGTATAGAAGGTGTACCCCTAATAATATCAACATACCACTTAGATAATTTATTACCAATTTTCATCTTACCATTCATATCATGATTATTTCTAATAAGAGCAGTGACAATACCAATAACAATGCCAATAATAGCAGCTCCTATAGCGATAATAATCGTATTTAATAAACCTTCAAAAATAAATTCATATCTATTATCGTAAATAACACTTTGATAAAAAAGAATCCCAAATACCACCAAAAAAATTAAATATCTTATCCCAAAAATTCATATAACTATTCATATAAAAACTCCTTACTCAGTAGTATGATTAATTACATATTTATCTATCTTACCATCCTCTTTAAGTCTATTAAGTACTTTATCAATAGTATTAAGAAGCTTAGTATTACCTTTTTTAACAACCATTCCATAACTATCACTAGCAAGATTACCAGAAAGAATCATAATATCATTATTATTTTTAACCATTTCTTTAGCTGGAAGTTCATCCATAACAACTGCGTCAGCCTTACCATCCTTCAAATCTTGTATAGCAGCCAAATATTTCTTTTCTCTAACAATTTCAGAATTTTTAAAATTAGAAGTAACATAAGTATCAGCTACACTACCAAGTTGAACAGCAATTTTCTTACCATCAATATTATTAACATCTCTAATATTACTACCATTTTTAACAACTACAACCTGATTACTTGTAGAATAATTAATAGAAAAATCAACTTGTTTAGCTCTTTCATCAGTATAACTAATTCCAGCAGCACCAAAATCAGCCTTACCAGTTTTCACCTCATTAATAATAGAATCAAAAGCAACATCCTTAACAACTAGTTCCTTTCCCATTTCTTTAGCAATTTCCCTAGCTATATCAATATCAACACCAACTATTTCACCATCATCATAATACTCATATGGCGCAAAACCAGCTTCAGTAACCATAATAAGCGTATCATCACTTTTACCACATCCTGTTAAACATATAACACAAACCAAACATAATATCCAAATTTTTTTCATATTCATATACACTCTCCTCTACTATAAAATATTATACCATAAAAAAAAAAAAAGAATAAACAAGTTACATTTATTCTTAAACATTTTCAATATCAACACTTCTATTATGCTTAATACTATCCCAATTACAACTTTTAATAAATAAACAAATAAAATTAATAGGAAGCCAACTTATAACAAACAAATCAAATAAAAAGTACACCACCAATATTATCTTTAAAGCTCTTATTATATCTCTTTAAGTAAAATAATTCTTACAACAACTCCAAATAAATATGAAATTACAATAAAAATAATTTTATAAAGCATATTATCAAAAGTCAAACTATCAAAATGAATAATTATATTAATAAGAAATATAGGTAATAAATTAAATACAACATGTGATATTACTGACAAATAAAATAATCCTACATCAAAGCATTCAAAATTTCTCTCTTTAATTCCCTTCTTCAAAAGAGTAGGAAAATACTTTTCTTAAACATTCCATTGTCCCAAAAGACCATCTTTTTCTTTGCTTCCATGAAACATCAAAACTATTAGTTTGCTCATCATAAGTAATAGCATCAGTAGCAAATCCAATCTTTTCATTATTAATAGCACACATAGCGGTAAATTCAACATCTTCAGTTACTGTTTTTGGATTAAAACCATGCTTATCAATTACTTCCTTTTTTAACAAAAACCAGTACCATTCAAAAAAGAAGATCTACCCATATTATATCTAGATTCATTTAAAAATAAACTTTGAAAATAATATAGAATAGCATAACTACTAGTAAGCCAATTATCTGAAATATTTTTAGTATCTCTAAAACCTTGTGCAACAGAATAACCACTATTAATCATATCATTCATTTTAGCTAAAAATCATGATGAACAATATTGTCTGCATCAAATATTGCATAAGCATCAATTTTATTATTATCTTTAAATAAATCAAAAGTGTATTTTAGTACCTCTCCTTTAGTAGAAACTTTTTCTGTACATGATATAACCTTAGCGCCGGCTTTTTTTAGCTTCTATAGCAGTATTATCAGTACAATTATTAACAATAACATAAATATCAAAGTATTCACTAGGATAACTTTGTTTTTTCAAACTATCAATAAGTTTACCAATAACATTCTCTTCGTTTCTAGCAGCAACTATAACCGCAAAAAATTCTTTTTATCATCATTGTTATTAGTAACTTTTTTCTTTTCTTAAATATACCAATCGAAGTAATAAGATAATACCCAGCATAAAATAAAAAAAAAGCAAACCCTAATATATATATAATTTTTTTCTAACATTATTTCACCTCAAAAGTTGTACTACTATAAATAGTACAATCCAATGATACTACACTAAATACATTTGTCAATAATATACAAATAATAAAGTGTAAAGTATCATTAAATAATTTCCATCAAATTTAATATTGAAGCAAATATAAGCCAAAGTAAATAAGGAATCAAAAGATAAGCACTTATCTTATTTTTATTATAAAATTTATACATCATATAACCAACAACAAGAATTAATAATAATATCCAAAAAAACCAAATACCTTAAAATTCAAAGTAAAGAAAAAATAATAGCCACAATAAATTAATAACCAAATTAACTTTATAAATACTCATAAGTTTCTTGTTATTCCTTACAATATAACTAGATATCCCCATAAGTATATAAAAGTATACTCCAAACAATAGGAAATACCCATTCATCTACTATACCATTATAATTCATACTTTCTTTAGAAGTAATAAAACCAACTATACCACCCAATAATAAAGGTATAGCAATATATAAAATAAGTTTTTTATAATCGTTTTTCTTCATAATCATCACACTATATTAATATGCAATATTAACAATAATATCAAAAAAAAAAGAACTAATAGTTCTCTTTCTTAATTTCAAAATAACTTTGTGGATGAGCACAAACAGGACAAACTTTTGGTGCCTCTTTTCCAATAACGATATGTCCACAATTTCTACATTGCCATATCTTATCACCATCTCTAGAAAATACCAAACCATCTTTTACATTAGCAAGTAATTTTCTATATCTTTCCTCATGTTCCTTTTCTATTTTAGCTACTTCTTCAAATAAAAACGCAATTCTAGTAAATCCTTCACTTCTAGCAGTTTCAGCAAAACCTTTATACATATCTGTCCATTCATAGTTTTCACCTTCTGCAGCAGCTAATAAATTATCTATAGTACTAGGAATTTCACCACCATTTAACTCTTTAAACCACATTTTAGCATGTTCTTTTCATTATTAGCAGTCTCTTCAAATATAGCAGCTATTTGTTCATAACCATCCTTCTTAGCCTTTGAAGCAAAATAAGTATATTTATTTCTAGCTTGTGATTCACCTGCAAAAGCAGTCATTAAATTTTGTTCTGTTTTACTTCCTTTTAATTTCATATTCATACCACCTTTCATTATACACAATGTACAATATAAGTATAACCCAAATAAACACAAGTGTCAATTAATATCAAACACATTTACATTATCTAACATATAATAAAATGGTGATAATATGTTTACATTAAAAGATGCCCTTTCAGCGGCAAATAAACTAAATATAAAATTTAATAAATTTACTCCAATTGATCTACTAACAGGAATAAATATAGAATTAGAACATGGCAAAATAAACAAAGAAACAAATGTAACAAACGATGACTTAATAATAACAACAAAAATAGCATTAGCTCATTTAAATGAATTTCCAAATTATTATAATCAAAACTATGGATTACCAATGCTTGAAAAATACTTACAATCAAAAAAATAATATTTAATATAAAAGATTGACAACTCAAATAATATAAGTATAATACTTACCAGAGGTGTACAAATGACAAATTTTATAATAGCACAAATATTATCAATAATAAATGGAATATTTCTAATTACAAGTATAAGATCAAAAAGAAAAGAAAAAATTCTTAGTACAAAATTCAATATCAAATTTAGCAGGATTTCTATCAATGATAGTTCTAGGAGCATATTCAGCATCAATAGGACCAGTAATATTAACAATACAAGGTATAATAACATATATATATGAAGAAAAGAAAAAAAAAAGCAACCAAAATGGTTACTAATAATGTATCCACTATTAAGTTTAATAGCAGGATCATTAACAATAACATCAATATTAAGTATATTACCAATAATATCAAGTACTTTAGCTAGCACTATGCTAATGACTAAAAATATGAAAACATCAAGAAAAATAAACTTAGTATCATCAGTATTAGCTCTCCCATATCTAATAACAAATAAAGCCTATGTAGCAGCAATAATCTTTTCAGCATCATTTATAAATACCCTAGAAGCAATATATAAAATAGACTATAAAAAAGCAAATAATAATACTAAGACTACCAATACAGAAAATCAAGAAAAAGAAATAGCAAACAACAAAGCAATGGTACCATCACAAAATATAACACATAACAAAAATATTTCTAAACCCAAAACAAAAAAATTAATCTTAAAGAAAAAAGAATGATCAAAATCATTCTTTTATTCTGTCAACATACTAGCAAGTTTAGTAACATTACCAGCACCTAAAGTAAGAATCAAATCATCCTTATTAACATATTCACTTAAATATAACTTAATATCATCATAACTACTTATATGAAAAGCCTCTTTACCATATTTCTTAATTTCTTTAATAATATCTTCTTCTTTAATACCAAAAATATTTTCTTCTCTAGCAGCATAAATATCAGTTATAATTATATGATCAAAATCTTTAAGAACTTTAGCAAAATCTTCTTTGTGCTTATATGTTCTCGCATAAGTATGTGGTTCAAATATAACCCAAGATTCATTAAACTTCATATTCTTAATAGATTGCACTACAGCCTTAATCTCAGTAGGATGATGTCCATAATCATCATATACACTAGCACCCTTAAACTTACCTTTATATTCTAATCTTCTAGCAGCTCCATCATATTTCTTAAGTCCTTTTTAATATCATCAAATGAAATACCATAAGAGCTTGCTAGTGCAATAGCACTAAGAGCATTAGAAATATTATGAACTCCTGGTACAGACAAACTAACATTGCCTATCTTTTCACCATTATAAATAACATCAAAGCTACCATAACCATTTTTATCAAATACAATATCACTTGCCATATACATAGCATCATTATCTATACCATACGTAACAACTTTAGCCTTAGTATGACTAGCTAAATCAACACTATTCTTATCATCATTATTAACAATCAAATAGCCATCATTAGGTAAATGACTAACATATTTATTAAAAGATTTCTTTATATTTTCAAGATTTTTAAAATAGTCCAAATGATCATTATCAATATTAAGTATAATCGCAGATTTCTGTTTAAAATTAAGAAAACTATCACAATATTCACAAGCCTCAATTATAAGCGTATCACTATTTCCTACTCTATAATTACCCCCAATATTTTTTAAGAATACTACCAACCTGTATAGTCGGATCAACTCCTGCTTCTAAAAATATACAAGACACCATAGAAGTAGTACTAGTTTTACCATGAGTACCAGCTATACCAATAGTATTAGCATATAATTTAGTAATCTCTCCCAAGAATTCTCCTCTTTCCATCATAGGAATATTCATTTTTTAGCAGCCATCATCTCAGGATTATCTTCTTTAATAGCGGCAGTATAAACAAGAAAATCTATATCATCAGTTATATTATCTTCTTTTTGAGGAATATATACCTTAACTCCAATTTCTATAAGTTTATCAGTAATAAGTGAACTAACCCTATCACTGCCACTTACTTTATATCCCATACTAACAAGAATATCAGCAATACCACTCATACTAATACCACCAATACCAATCATATAAATATGTTTACCTTTTTCTAAAAACAACTTAAAATCATTTTTATCCTTATATTTAACTATAGTATCCTTAAAACAATCTACCCCTAGTTTCAAAATCAGGAAATTGATCCCAACTAGCACAAGCAGGACTAAGTAAAATAACATCCCCTTCTATAGAATTATTATAAGCAATATCAGTAGCACTAACCAAATCATCACATATCTCACAAGGAATATCAATACTATGACAAAATTCTTTAATTCTATTCTTAGTTTCACCATAATCCACCACTAATTTAGTATGACACATAGGTTTAGTAAGAGCATCAAAAGAATGTCCCCTATCAAGTCCTCCCATAATAAGTACAGTAGGTCTATCAAAAGAATTAAGTGCAATAACTGTAGATTCTGTATTAGTACTTTTAGAATCATTATAAACATCTCTACCATTAATATTACCAACATATTCAAGTCTATGTTCTACTCCACCAAAATTACTAACAACATCTTGAATAATCTTATCACTAACACCATATTTTTTAGTGGCCAAAATAGCACACATAATATTCTCATAATTATGTTTACCCTTTAATATAATTCTATTAGTATTAATAATTTTTTTATTATTATAATAAATATATCCATCTTTAAAATAAGCATCTTTTCCATTAAAATAATAATTAACACCACTAATATCACGAGTAATTGCCATCTCTTCTTTATTGTCCTTATTAATAATATTAACATCATCTTTACCATGATTCATAAATATCTTCTTCTTAGTTTGAACATACTTATCATGACCATCATGAAAATCAGCATGACAATCATAAATATTAGTCATAACAGATACATTAGCTTTAAATTCATACATATCACAAAGTTGATGATCACTTATTTCCATAACCAAATAGTCACCACTCTTAATATCACTTACAAAATGACACAAAGGAGTACCAATATTACCAGCTAAGAATACCTTATCCCCAAAAGCCTTCTTCATAATCTCATATATAATACTAACAGTAGTAGTTTTACCATTAGAACCAGTAACACCAATAATATTAACATCATGATCTAAATAATGATAAGCAACCTCAACCTCATTAATAACAGGAATACCCATATTTTTTTAGCCTTAACAACAGTAGGATGATCATATTTAATACCAGGATTTTTAACCATAATATCATAAGAATCATCAAGTAAATCCGTAGGATTATCACTTAAAATAAAAATAACACCTAAAGATTCAAGTTCTTTAACCTTATCCCCATCTTGTTCTTTCATATCAGTAATAAATACAGTGTTATCTTTTAGCTAATAACTTAGCAACTTCATAACCACTTCTAGCCATACCTAATATGAAAAACTTTTTTATTTTTATACATAAAAATCACTCCTTGTTAATTATATCACTTCTAAAAAAATAATTCCATAATATTATATTAAAAATAAGAGAAACATCTTCTCTTATTCATAATTAATAACATATCTCTTACTATCACACTTATATCCTAAAGATTCAATATAAGATAAACTATCAGGTAAAACAGTAAAATTAATAGAACTAACATCAAGAAGAACAAAATATTCATCTAATTTCCTAATAACCTCTTCATCTTGAATATTCTGACTATATAAATTACAAAAAGACATCATTTTTAGAAGCAAAATACTTAATACTTCTCATATCAATTTCTGCATATTTCTCCCTCATTTGAGAATTAAGAGAAATATCCTTAATCTTCTTGCTAACAGAAACATCCTTAATTCTATATAAACTATCCATTATATCCATAATCTTAGTCTGAACAATCTGAACAAGTAAATGGCCATCAAAAGACAAATTATTATTTAAAAAGTAAATATCTCTTTAACTAAATTATCATCTACCTTATTATTACCAAAACTAGCACAGATACAATTATCAGAAAGGAAAAAACTAAATATAAACTTATCATCTTTCTTAATACCAAACTCATTAAGTTTACCCACATTCTCTTCTACATTAGAAATATCAGTAATCTTCATATCCCTTATATATTCCTTAATATTATCTTTATCTAATTTTTCAATCTTCATAAAATCTCCTCGATATATATTATACACTATTTTATATTTATTTTAAATACTTATCTATAATTTTAAATAAACAATCCTTCTTAATAGGTTTAAGTAAATAATCCTTAAATCCATAATCCAAATAACTATCATTATATTCATAATCATTATTTCTAGTTAAAAGAATAACATCAGTATCAAAATTCTTAATACCATTAAGTTTCTTCATAGTATCAAAACCATTTAAAGGTTCCATCTTCTCCTCTAATAATATCAAATCATATTTAACATTATTCCTAATTCTATCCAAAGCTTCTTTACCATAGCCAACATAATCAACTAAAATATTAGTATCTTTAAGCATCTTAGTAATTATTTTTAAACAATTATCACTATCATCCACTAATAATATCTTCTTCTTATCATAAACTTTTTCATAATCACTTATCTTAGAATCATCTTCGTCTGCTATTTTTTTTGATCAAGAACAACTCTCATTGTCGTTCCTTCTCCATAATTACTATTGGGAATTATAACACCACCCATCAAAGTAATTAATTTTCTAGCTGTATATAAATTACTCTTAATATTATCTCCATCTATTTCTTCTTTATTTTTATAAAATATCTTATCTAATTCTAAAGGCAAAATACCACATCCAGAATCAGAAATAGTTATAATAATTCTAGCAATATCATTTTTAATAATAACATCAGTACTAAATTCTATATAACCATTAATAGTATATTTAACGCTATTATCTAATATACTAACCAAAACATTCATAAATCCAACACTATCACCATACAAATAAGTAGGAATATCACTAGCAACATCACTTCTAAATTCAATTCCCTTATCCTTACATTTACTACTATACAAAGTAATAATCTTTTTTCAAAAGAAGTTTAATATTATATTTATCATTATATATTTTAATATTAGCACTATCAAGAGAAGATACATCAAATACCTCATTAGTCATAGTAGTAAATTTAGCAGTATCAACAAGAATATTTCTAAGATATTCATTCAAATAATCCTTATTTATTCTTTTTAGCATCAAGAATAGACATAATTTTATTAACATTATAATTAATATCCTTAGTAATAAGTCTAATATCATTAGTCATATTATATAAAAACATAGTCTTATCTTCATTAGCATTATCCATAATTTCCTTAGTCTTATGATATTGTTCTATCATTTTAACATCAGGATTTTCAATCGTAAAATACATAATAAATGTAATAAAAGCATGTATAGGAGTAGCCAGCAACAACCCCGGATTAACATATTGAATATAAGAAGCAATACCCCTAATATTAAGAATAATAATATTGGAAAAAATCTTCTATCTCTAATATTTTTAATATTTATTATTAAAGTAACAATACCAATAAATGAATATAAAAATGCTGAATATATATAATATTAACACTAGGTCCATAAGTATAAGCAATATAACCATCATACATAAAATTAAGAGGAAGTACAAAATTTAAAAGTAGCAAACATAATCATAAGTACAGCAGCAATATTTTTTACAAGTGAAATATATTTTTCCTTTTTAGTCATATTTAAACAAACAAATATAACATAACAAAGTAAAATAGTTATCCAAAGTTCAACTACCAAAGAATACATTCTGGCAATAAAATAACTTACTTTAGGTATTTCTAAATACATAGGACCAACAAAATCCAAAACAAATTCAAGTAAAAGTTCGAAAAAATAACTACAAGCACAGAATAAACTCTATTTTCCTTGCTATTAAAAAAACCCTTTTTTCTAAAGTAAACAATCATAAGTAATATAGAATAAAATATAGCTTCAATCAAAAAAATATATACCAGTATACACACTAACCAACTCCTATCATCTATAATAAGTATATCTCGAAAACTAAAAATATTCAATACAAAAACAAAATCACCATTCGAATACATTACTTAATAATTCTAATACTTTATCTCTATATTCACTATTATTCTCATTCATCAAATAAAAATGACAATAACTATTAATTAAACACCATTTAAGTTTTTTTTATCATATTTTCCTTCACATGAATAACCACTTAAAAACTTTTGAATATCTACTTTTTATCCATAAATTTTTGTCCTGGTCTTAATATAAGAGCCCAAGCTATATCTTGTTCTTTAAATCCAACTCCACTATATTCCCAATCTATAACACCATTAACACAATTATCTAACCATAAAATATTACCATAATGAAAATCACCATGAATAAATGTAGTAAAATCCTTATTAAAATCATTATTTTTTTAAAAATTCAATATATTTACTTATTTCTACTTCTTCATATAAACAAGGATAAACTCCTTTATTTGGACAATTATTTATTACTCTTTGTTTAGCTACGTTTAAATTATCAGTTGGTATCCTATGAATTTTTGAAAGTTCTTGTCCATATCTAAACAATAATTCTTCTTTATAATTATTATCATAGTTTAATATATCCGATAATCTTTTTTCCTTCTATTTTAGATAAAACAATATATCTTCTCCCATCATAAATGCCACTTTCAAATACATTTGGAATTCTAGAATAATAATTATTACTTTTTAAATAATTCAAATTATTTACTTCAGTAGTAAAATCACAAACCTTACTACGTTCAATTTTAATAAATATATTCTTAACATCATCATTAATCTCACACAAACATTCAACAACATCATTTCCAGCAGGTGGATAACTTATAATTCTATTAATTTTTATACAATTAAACTTTATGTTGAACGGATTAATTATTAAATCACGCCATTTCTGATATACAATACTCATATTTATATCTCCTTCTATTGCTTTAATTATATCATTCTAACAATCTTGTCAATACTAGTAAATAGAGAAAAAGAAAAAACTACTTAAGTTCTTTCTTTTAATTTTAACCTCATTCTTAGCCATATTTTCCAAAAAAGTATAATCAACCTTATCAGCCTTAGTTCTTGGAAGCACATCTAAAAAGTTATAGATTCAGGAACTTCAAAAGGTTTAAGTTGAACCATTTCACCAGTAACACTATTATATAAAGGTTTGTAACACATATTCATTATATAGTCACTTACTTCAAGAGAAGGTAAAACACCATCTTTAAGTACAACATAAGCTTTATTAGTAAATAAAAGGTCTTTATCTTCTTTAGGTACAACACAACATGAATCAACAACATCAATTAAAGATATAACATTTTGTATATGTTCAAGATAAACTTTATTTAAATCCGACCTAATATAATATCTACTACTTCTACCAGTTAAAGTAAAGTAACCATCAGTATCTAAAATGCCCATATTACCTGTTTTATAGTATTCTCTACCTTTATATACAAATTTAGTCTCACGACTCATATCTTCATTCTTATAATAGCCTTTAAAAATATGCTTGCCAGAAATACAAAGCATACCCTCTTCACCATATTTAACTTCTTCTAAAAAGTATCAGGATTAACAACAATAGCTTTAGTGCCAACAAGTACTCTACCAACCGTTTCAGGCTTATTAATTGAACCAACAGCCATCGTATTAGTACCAACAGTCTCAGCATTACCAGAACCATTACATATTATAGTTTCAGCACCGTGCTTTCTAAAGAATTCTACTCCAGCTTTATTCTGACTAACAGTAAGAAAATCCCCACCAGAAACGAAAGTATGAATACTAGATAAATCATCACTATCCTTAACATTTCTTTTTAATAAGCTCAAGAAGAGCAGGACTACCAAATACATAATTAGGATTTTTACTCAAATAATATCTAATATTATCTTTACTTAAAGTAGGAGCAAGCACCGCTACTCTACCACATATTAAACTCATAATAGTA
>VOFC01007174.1_pt1 | contig 11841 bp, 13 predicted proteins | sample 5384161 | NCBI WGS metagenome assembly VOFC01 (sample SAMN12384722, study PRJNA508395) | human gut metagenome | isolation source: healthy gut B | host: Homo sapiens | reverse complement strand
TTCATAAGGAAAGCTGCCATTTAAGGACAACAGACAGTCGACAGATTCCCTGAGGAGACCAAGGTCAATGGAAGAAAGTCCCACGGTAGCTGCATAATGTGCAGGAGAATTCTTGATATCAATGGCACAGTAGTCTATTAATTTCTCATCCAGTAAGTGATGCAGTACATCGGGGCAAAAGCCATTTGTGTCCAGCTTGACCAGCATGCCAAGCTCTTTTATCCTGGAGAGGAAAAGAGGCAGATCCTGATGCAGTGTTGGTTCGCCGCCGGTAATGCATACGCCGGTGAGTATGCCGCGCCTTTTCTTCAGGAAAGAGAAATTTCATCCTCTGAATAGGGCGTGATTATCCCGGCATCTATACTTTCACGGGCAAATACGAGATCTCTGTTATGGCAGAATGGGCAGCGCAGATTACAGCCGCCTGTAAAGATGGTAGCTGCGACGTGCTCTGGATAATCCAGAAGTGTAGTTTTATTCAGACCAAGTATTAACATGGTATTCTTCCTCTTTTCACATTCGTTAGTTTACAGTATACTAATCATTATACACATACCTTCTGCGTTTGCAAAGAAACTTAAAGCTGGTTTAGAAATGGAGATTGATGATAGATATGGTACGGATACCTGTGACGGAAGATGAGAAATATATGAAAGAAGCCATGAAGCAGGCAAGAAAAAGCCTACAAGCTGGGAGAAGTGCCCATAGGATGCGTCATTGTCCATGAAGGCAGGATAATTGGAAGAGGGTACAATAGAAGAAATACAGATAAAAATACACTGGCGCATGCAGAGATTACAGCAATTAACCGCGCAAGTAAAGTCATAGGAGACTGGAGACTGGAAGACTGTACGCTGTATGTTACGCTGGAGCCATGTCAGATGTGTGCAGGGGCGATTGTACAGGCAAGAATACCTAAAGTAGTCATGGCGAGCATGAATCCCAAGGCAGGCTGTGCAGGCTCTATACTGAATATTCTGGATATGCCGCAGTTCAACCATCAGGTTGAGGTGATACAGGGCGTACTGGATGAAGAATGCAGCAGAATGCTTAAAGAATTCTTCGTAGAACTGCGGGTGCGCAATAAGCAGGAGAAGCTTGCGAAAATGCAGCAGGAGAATGCAGCCGGTGTATCAGTTGAAAATAGTAATTGACAAGAGGACAGTAAAAGTATACAGTTAAAATACAAATCCTATATAATAGGTAGGAAAAAATATACATTAAAAAGGAAGAACAATATGAGTGAGAGACATTTGGATTTTGATACAGTAATAGACCGAAAAGGGACAAGAAGTTTAAAATATGATTTTGCAGTAAGAAGAGGCAAACCCAAGGATGTGCTTCCGTTGTGGGTTGCAGACATGGATTTCCAGACATCCTCCTATATAACGGATGCGCTGGAGGATATGGTAAAGCATGGGGTATTCGGTTACAGCGAGTCAGAGGAACATTATTTTGGGGCTGTGCAGAACTGGATGGAGAGACATTATAACTGGGCATGTGAAAGAAAGCTGGATGACCAAGACACCGGGCATTGTATTTGCCCTTGCCATGGCAGTTAAAGGCATATACGCAGGAAAAATGACGCCGTATTGATACAGCCGCCGGTGTATTATCCTTTCAAAGGAAGTAAGTGGAAGATAATCACAGAAGACTTGTGAACAATACGCTGGTACTTGGGGATGGTACCTATACGATTGACTATGAGGATTTCGAGAAGAAGATCATAGAAGAGAACGTGAAGCTCTTTATATTATGCAATCCTCATAATCCTGTAGGCAGAGTCTGGACCAAAGAAGAGCTGGAGAGACTGGGGGATATCTGCTTAAAGCATGGTGTATTCGTAGTCAGTGATGAGATACATGCAGATTTTGTATTTGAGAGAAAACATACAGTCTTCTCAGAAGTCAAAGAAGCATACAGGGATATCAGTATGATCTGTACTTCACCCAGCAAGACCTTCAATATTGCAGGATTGCAGATATCCAATATATTCATATCCAATCCTGAGAAAGCAACAGCATTTCGCAGACAGGTAGCAGCCGCAGGATACAGTCAGGTAGGACTGCCGGGACTTGTGGCATGTGAAGCAGCGTACCGGCATGGCGATGAATGGCTGGAAGGTGTGCTTGCTTATATCAAAGCCAATGCAGAATTTACAAGAGCGTATTTACAGGAGCATTTATCCAGGGTGAAAATGACAAAGCTTGAAGGCACTTATCTGGTATGGCTGGATTTCAGGGACTATGGTCTGACAGATAAGGAGCTGGATGAGAAGATACTGAATCAGGCGGGCTTTTATGGCTTGACAGCGGTGCAGTGTTTGGCAAGTGCGGAGAGGGCTTCCAGAGGATCAATATTGCATGCCGAGAAAGACTCTGCATCAGGCGCTGGATCGACTGATTGACGTATTTGCCTAATAAAGTAACAGAAAGTTGGCTATCCATATATTAGAAAAGTCGTAATGCTTGACTTTGGTATACAAAAAAGGTAAAATAAAGTGACCGTGCAGCCGGGGCGTTAGCGGTGCCTTGTACCTACAATCCGCTATAGTAGGGGTGATAGATGGTGGAGGGTCTGCGTTTGTGTAGCAGCCCTTTATAAGTGGCGATAAGTTTGGGTCTTACGCAATATGTGCCTTTGAACCGTGTCAGGACAGGAATGTAGCAGCACTAAGGAGGATTTCATATGTGCCGTGAGGGTGCCTGGCGGAGTTAACTGTAAAGGTAACGTGCATAAATATAAGATTCGAAGCTGTCTGCACGGTCATTATGTCAGTAGGAACTGACAGTGACTCAACAATCAGGCATTACTGAATAACAGTAATCATCAGGCAGAAAGAAAGGGAGCCACATGGTAAACATAAATGTGGCACAGGGGATGCGAATGAGAAGAAGGAAATTATGGATACTTGCAATGATGTCCGTAGCAGCATTATCATTTACTGCATGTGGAAGCAAGCAGGAAGAAACTCCGGCTTCTGAAGAAGTAGTAGATTTCGGTAAGCTGACAGGTAAGAATGATACAGCACAGACAGAGCAGGCACAGACAGAAGAGACAGCGACTGAGGTACAGACGGAAGAAGAGAACAGAGAAGGTATGTACCGCAGTGAAATTACAAATGAATGGATAGATGAATCCCTAAAAGACCAAAGACCTGTCGCAGTCATGGTAGATAATGAGAAGACAGCACTTCCTCATTATGGACTGACAGAGGCAGATGTTGTATATGAGATCATGAACAGTACTGCCAATGGCAGAATCACCCGTCTTATGGCAATTGTAAAGGACTGGGGCAAGAGTACACAGTTTGGCAGTATCAGAAGTACAAGACCTACTAATATCATGCTGGCAGCAGAGTGGAATGCTGTATTATGTCATGATGGTGGTCCTTTCTACATCAATGACTGGCTGGCTAAGAAATATTCTGCGAACTTCAGCGGAACTTTCTCGCGCGTAAACAATGGTAAATCAAGAGAATTCACAGAGTATATCTGTACAGGGGATCTGGACAAGAATTTCAGCAACTCCAAATACGGCACAGAATACAATGAATATTATCAGGGACCCCACTATGTATTCTCAGACAGCGAGATAACACCGGGTGATGGAGCAATTGATGCAACACAGATTAAGCTTCCATTCTCCCATAATGGTTCTACTTTGAAGTATAATGCAGAGACCGGTACATATGATTACTATGAATACGGCAGTGCACATGTTGATCCTGCTCATGATAATGCAGTATTGACATTTAAGAATGTAATTCTTCAGAATTGTACATTCTCACAGCTGGATGACAATGGATATATGATTTACAATGCAATTGACTCAGGACGTGACGCATACTATATTACCAATGGTAAAGACAGTAGAAGTAACCTGGATTAAGGCTGGTGAGTCAGATCCTACTATTTATCTTGATAAGAAAACAGGTGAGCAGATTGAGATGAATACAGGTAAGACCTATGTATCTTTAGTTCCTTCTGATTCCTGGAGCGATATGGCAATTCAATAATTATACAGACATATAGGGCGTACCTTAGGGTGCGCCCTTTGTTGTACATAAATATTCTGAAAAATATACAAAATATACATAATATTTACAAAATAGTACTTGATAAACGAAAACATTCATGCTATAACTATAATATGTCAGAAAATAATACATATTATCCGAAATGACAGAACAATAAATTAAATAAAGGCAGTGTATTTGAGATATCATTATAAGGGGGACGCGGCATGGATTTCATGGATGGAAAGGGTGCAGAGCAGGTAGTTAATGATTACATTGAAAGAGAAATATCCGAATACAAGAAAGTCACACAGCAGGAATTAGAAGCTAATGGAATTACACTAGAGGCGAAAGAGGCTTTTAGCAGAAAACCCTATTATGGCATGACAGGGAATTTTGTGAAAAAACCCAGAATCAACAAGTAGTCTATCTGCATAAATCAGGACAGGTAAGCTGTCTATAGGGGGATTGTGCGGAATGACATAAATTCACCATGTGTGAAAGGGGAAGGATTGCTGTAATCCGTGTAAAAAGGGGAGCAAATTGGGGAATTTGCTTCAGGAAACATCTTTTATATCGAAAGGTATAAGAGATGTTTTTTTATGTCTAAATGAAAAAATTGTTGACATTTTATCATTTAGGGGTATTCTGTAGCAATGTTGTTGCAAAAGAATCTACGGTTCATGAAAATTACAAGCAGCGCGTGGTCAAAGCAAAAGATATTGACAGTGAAGTGACCGGCATGTCCACAGGCATCCGATTCGCGTTATCCGAAACAAAATGACCCGCGAGTACTTAAAGAAAGAAAAAGAAGGTGCACCGTTCGAAGAACTTGAGCAGATGACACTCGGAGCACTGCGCAAAGCAGTTGTCGAGGGCGATGTCATGTACGGCAGCGTTATGGCAGGCCAGTCTGCGGGTCTGGTAAAAAAAGAAGAGACCTGTGCGGAAATTATCCGGGATGTTATGAGTGGTGCCGAAAAGTTATTGGGACAGAAATAGGAGAAGACAGTGAAGAGAGTATTTATGTTCCCTGGACAGGGATCTCAGTATATTGGTATGGGAAAAGAGTTTTACGACGCCATGCCGGAAGCAAAAGCGGTTTATGATCTGGCAAATGAAGTGACAGGTCTGGATGTGGCAGCTCTTTGCTTTGAAGAAAATGATAAGCTGAACATTACAGAGTACACACAGATCTGTATGCTCACAACCGAGGCGGCTATTTATACAGCATTACAAGCAGCGGGAATTGGCTGCGACGTTACGGCAGGCTTAAGCCTTGGCGAATATGGTGCGCTGATTGCATCCGGAGCGATGACAATGCGGGATGCATTTGCGGTTGTCCGCAAGCGCGGTATTTATATGGAACAGGCATATCCGGTAGGCGGCGGTATGTCTGCAATTCTTGGACTGGATGCGGAAAAGATCGCAGCAATCTGTGAGGAAACCGCTGCAAAAACAAACAAAGTTGTTTCCATTGCAAATTACAACTGTCCGGGACAGATCGTTATCACCGGAGCAGCAGATGCTGTAGGTGAGGCAGGGGATGTCTGTAAGGAAGCAGGGGCAAAGCGTGTGGTTCCGCTCAAAGTCAGTGGACCGTTCCATTCTGCACTTTTAGCAGAAGCAGGAAAGAAACTCGGGGAGGCACTCGAAGATGTAACGATTCAGCCGATCACCATTCCGTATTTGACCAATGTGACTGCAGATTATGTCAAAGATCCGGCAGACGTCAAGGATTATCTGGTACGTCAGGTTTCTTCTTCCATGCGCTGGCAGCAGACAATTGAGCGCCTGATTGCAGACGGAGCAGAGGAATTTGTGGAGATCGGACCGGGACGCAGCCTTTCCGGATTTATGAGAAAGATCAATCGCGATGTTACCACATGCAACATCGACAAAATGGAGGATTTCAATAAATATGTTAACCGGTAAAAATGCACTTGTTACAGGTGCTTCCAGGGGAATCGGAAGAGCCATTGCGCTGGAGCTGGCAAAACGCGGAGCATTTGTTGTGGTGAACTACAATGGTTCCGAAGATGCTGCAAATGAAACGGTTGCAGCGATCAAAGCGGCCGGAGGAGATGCCGTGAGTGTTCGCTGCAATGTCTCTGATTTTACAGCCTGTCAGGAGATGATTGAATCTCTTATCAAAGAATATAAGCATATGGATATTCTGGTGAACAATGCCGGAATTACAAGGGATGATCTGCTGATGCGCATGAAGGAAAGCGATTTTGATGCTGTGATCAATACCAACCTGAAGGGAACTTTCAATACAATTCGTCATCTGTCACGCTATCTGTTAAAACAGCGTGCCGGAAAAATTATCAATATTTCTTCGGTATCCGGAATCCTTGGAAATGCGGGACAGTCAAACTATGCAGCAAGCAAGGCGGGCGTGATCGGTCTGACAAAATCTGTTGCAAGGGAGCTTGCATCCAGAGGAATCTGCGTCAATGCGGTTGCTCCCGGATTTGTAGAGACAGAGATGACCGCAGTATTGCCGGAAAAGACCCAGGAAGAATTAAAAAAGCAGATCCCGCTTGGCAGAGCCGGACAGGTACAGGATATTGCGAATGCAGTCGCATTTCTTGCATCACCGGAGTCGGATTATATTACCGGGCAGATACTTTCTGTAGATGGTGGTATGGCCATTTAAGGAACCTGATAGAAAGAAAGGAAAAGGAAAATGAGAAGAGTCGTTGTGACGGAATGGGAGCAATCACGCCGATCGGCCTGAATGTGGAAGAATTCTGGAAAGGAATCCATGCCGGACAGATTGGATTTGGTCCTATCACGAAGTTTGATGCAAGTGAATATAAAGCACATCTTGCGGCAGAAGTCAAAGGTTTTGTCGGAAAAGAGCATATGGATTTTAAGGCAGCAAAGCGTATGGAACTGTTTGCACAGTACGCAGTAGCAGCAGCCAAAGAAGCCGTTGCGGATGCAGGGCTTGATATGGAAAAAGAGGACGCTTACCGTTGCGGTACAGCCGTTGGATGCGGTGTTGGAAGTCTTCAGGCAATCGAGCGCGAGTATACAAAGATTGTGGAAAAAGGACCGGGCAGAGTCAATCCGATTTTCGTTCCATTGATGATCTCAAACATGGCAGCAGGAAATGTCTCCATCCAGCTGGGATTGCAGGGAAAATGTACCAATGATGTAACTGCCTGTGCGACCGGTACGAATAATATCGGTGATGCGTTCCGCAGCATTCAGTACGGAGAGGCAGATGTCATGGTAGCCGGAGGAACCGAGGCAGCCGTATGTCCATGTGCGATTGCCGGATTCGGTGCACTGACGGCACTTTCTCCATCCGATGATCCGGAAAAATGTTCCCTTCCTTTCGATAAAAACCGCAGCGGTTTTGTATTGGGTGAAGGTGCCGGCATTGTTGTTCTTGAGGAACTTGAGCATGCGAAGGCAAGAGGCGCAAAAATCTATGCAGAAGTTGTGGGATATGGATGTTCTGCAGATGCTTACCATATTACTTCCCCACTCGAAGACGGTGCAGGTGCAGCACGCGCTATGCAGAATGCCATCGAGGATGCGGGGGTAGACAAAAACGAGATCACGTACATCAATGCGCATGGTACTGCAACGCATCACAACGATCTTTTTGAGACCCGTGCCATTAAGTTACTGTTTGGGGATCATGCAAAGGACATTAAGATCAATTCTACAAAGTCCATGATCGGTCATCTTCTTGGTGCCGCAGGTGCGGTTGAATTTATCACCTGTGTCAAAGAGCTGGAAGAGGGATACATTCACCGTACAGTTGGTTATGAGACACCGGATGACGAGATGGATCTGAACTACTGTAAAGAAGAATCCCACGAGTCATTTACCTATGCACTGTCAAACTCTCTGGGATTTGGCGGACATAACGCAAGTCTTCTGGTTCGCAAATACGAGGAGTAGAAGCTATGAGTATGACAACACAGGAAATTATGGAAATCCTGCCGCACAGACATCCGTTTTTGCTGATTGACACAGTGGAAGAAGTAGAGCCGGGCGTGCGCGCAGTGGCAAAGAAAAATGTAACCTTCAATGAACCGTTTTTTGCCGGTCATTTTCCGGGAAATCCGGTTATGCCGGGCGTGCTGATCGTGGAAGCACTGGCACAGACCGGTGCGGTTGCAATTCTTTCGCAGCCGGAATGGAAAGGAAAGACGGCATATTTTGCAGGAATCAATAAAGCAAAATTCAAGCAGAAAGTTGTTCCAGGGGATACTCTGGTGCTTGAAACCGAAATTATCAAGGTGAAGGGACCGATCGGTGTGGGGCAGGCAACAGCAAAAGTAAATGGAAAACTGGCATGTTCCGCAGAATTGACATTTGCAATCGGATAGGGGAAAGGCAATGTTTTTTAATAAAAAATATATCAAAGTAAATCACAACGAAGAACCAGAAAAAACACAGGCAGAAGAGCCAAAGCAGGAAGAGGCAAAGGAAGCAGCACCTGTTGTAGAGACCGTTACCTGTAAAATCTGCAAAAAAGAACTGGATAAACAGCGTGTCATTAAAAATAAATATGTCTGCTATGAGTGCGGATATTATTTCCGTGTCCGCACCAAAAACCGTATTCGTATGGTGGCGGATGCAGGAACTTTTGAAACCTGGGATAATGATCTTAAGACCGAAAATCCGCTGAATTTCCCGGAATACGAAGAAAAAGTTGCTGCAACACAGGAAAAAACCGGATTAAACGAAGGCGTAACCATGGGAAGTTGTACAATCAACGGAGAGAAGACAGTTCTCGGTGTGATTGATGCCCGTTTCATGATGGGAAGTATGGGGCACGTTGTCGGTGAGCGAATTACACGTGCAATGGAAAAGGCAACGGAACAGAAACTTCCGGTGATCTTATTCTGCTGTTCCGGTGGTGCACGTATGCAGGAAGGAATTATTTCCCTGATGCAGATGGCAAAGACTTCCGCAGCTTTAAAAAAGCATTCTGATGCAGGGCTTTTGTATATTCCGGTTCTGACAGATCCGACAACCGGTGGTGTGACCGCAAGTTTTGCAATGCTTGGAGATATTATCCTTGCAGAGCCGGGAGCGCTGATTGGTTTTGCCGGTCCGCGTGTGATTGAGCAGACCATCGGGGAGAAGCTTCCGGATGGATTCCAGAGAGCCGAGTTTCAGTTGAAACACGGATTCGTGGATGCGATTGTAGAGCGTGACGAATTAAAAGATACGTTGGGAAAAATCCTTCGTCTGCATCGTCCGGTCGAAGGCTATTCAAATTTTGATCCGGCACATGACGATGACCGTTATGAGCCGACAGAACTGATGCGCGAGAGAAATACGTTTTCCAGACCGTTAGAACCGTGGGATAAAGTGATGGCGGCACGTCAGATGAAACGTCTGGCATCTGTCGATTATATGGGGCAGATTTTTGATGAATTCATGGAACTGCACGGAGACCGTTATTTCCGTGATGATCCGGCAATTGTCGGTGGTATTGCCTATCTGGATGGACAGCCGGTAACCGTGATCGGGGTGCATAAGGGAAAAGATTTAAAGGACTGCAAGGAACGCAACTTTGGTATGCCTTCGCCGGAAGGGTACCGCAAAGCAATCCGTCTGATGAAGCAGGCAGAAAAATTCAATCGGCCAATCATTACTTTTGTAAATACATCCGGCGCATATCCGGGAAAAGAAGCCGAGGAGAACGGACAGGGTGAGGCAATTGCAAGAAACCTTTATGAAATGTCCGGAATCCAGGTGCCGATTCTTTGCCTGATGATTGGCGAAGGCGGCAGTGGTGGAGCTCTTGCCCTTGCGGTTGGTAATGAAGTATGGATGATGGAAAATGCCACCTATTCGATTCTTTCTCCGGAGGGATTTGCTTCCATTCTCTGGAAGGATGGAAAACGTGCAAAAGAAGCGGCAACTGTCATGAAGATCACGGCACAGGATCTGAAAGAACTGTCTGTTGTGGATAAGGTGATTCCGGAGTATGGCGGAGCGGATGACGATGCGCTGACTTCAATTGCGGCATGGATGAAAGGAAATATGAAAGAATTTTTACGTGCACAGAATGACAAGAGTGGTAAGCAGCTTGCACAGGAGCGGTATGATCGCTTCAGAAAGTTCTAATTGTTCCATAGAGGAGAAGCATAAAATGAAATTTTTAGGAACCGGAAGTGCGCTTCCGAAAAAAGTTGTAAGCAATGATGACCTGGCTCAGGTTATGGACACTTCAGATGAGTGGATTCGTTCCCGTACCGGGATCGGCATGCGTCATATTGCGGTGGAAGAGACAACGACTTCCATGGCGGTAGAGGCGGCAGAGAAGGCGCTTGCAGATGCAAAAATATCCGGATGTGAAATTGATCTGATCATCGCGGGAACCATTTCCCCGGATTACATATTTCCATCGCTGGCATGTGAAGTACAGGCTGCAATTGGAGCAAAAAGTGCAACGGCATTTGATCTGAGTGCGGGATGTTCCGGATTTTTATTTGCACTGGCTACGGCGGATGCCTATTTCCGTACCGGACGTTACAAACATGCACTGGTTATCGGGGCGGAAACCCTGTCAAAAATGATGAACTGGGCAGACCGCAGTACCTGTGTGCTTTTCGGGGATGGAGCCGGAGCTGCTGTAGTTAGTGCAGAAGGAAGCCAGCTGCTTTCCATGGTGCAGGGATCAGACGGAGCCGGTGGCATGGCACTGCATTGTGAGAACCGTCCAGTGAATAATCTTTACCGCCAGCTTGGTGCACAGCATTATGCGTTCACCCAGATGGATGGGAGAGAGGTTTATAAGTTTGCCGTGCGCACGGTTCCAAAGGCGGTCAGTGAAGCACTTGAACAGGCAGAACTTCCAATTGAAGATGTAAAATATTTTCTGCTTCACCAGGCAAATATCCGGATTATTGAGTCAGTGGCAAAGCGTCTGCATCAGCCAATGGAAAAATTCCCATGTAATTTACAGAAGTGTGGAAATGTTTCGGCCGCAAGCGTACCTATTTTACTTGATAATGTCCACAAACATGGTATGATAAGCGGGGGCGATAAAATCGTATTAGCTGGATTTGGTGCCGGACTTACCTGGGGGCATGTGCAGTCGAATGGTAGGTCACACCAGATCATGAAGGAGTTTAACATGACGCTGGAAGAGACCTTAAATGATCTTCTTGTAAAATTATTCAAGGATATTCTGGAGATTGAGGCGAAAAGCCTGATCACAGAAGAGTTTAAAGATATCAGTTATAATGATATGCATATTATCGAGGCAGTGGGAATTGATGAGCCGCGAAATATGAAAACCGTTGCAAAACTGATGTCCGTTACAACAGGCACACTCACGAAAGCAATGGATGCCTTGTGTGAGAAAGGATATGTTGTCCGGGAACGGAGTACGCGGGATAAAAGAGTAATAAAGCTGCGCCTGACAGATAAAGGGAAAGCTGCCTATTATCATCACGAACAGTTTCACCGCCAGATGATTAAAAATGTTGCGGATGAGATGAACGATTCCGAAAAAGAGATACTTGTCTTTGCCCTGGCAAAACTGGTGGATTACTTTAAACTGACCTACTATGATACGGACGAGGAATCCGAATTCGTTGACTGGTCGAAAATAAGCAGGGATAAATAAAATATATACTTATTTAGTGTTATAACCGGGCGGTTCAGAATGCAAGTTTTGAATCGCTCTGTTTCATTTTGTACTCAAAAAGCCGCTTTATTACGCCGTAGTGGTAGAAAATTACAATAATAAAGAATTTTCTATTGCAAAATCCTGCATTTTTCGTTACAATAAAAAAGGTTGTTGTAGAAACAGGCAACAGATTATGAACAGAACA
>VOFC01005867.1_pt1 | contig 11843 bp, 21 predicted proteins | sample 5384161 | NCBI WGS metagenome assembly VOFC01 (sample SAMN12384722, study PRJNA508395) | human gut metagenome | isolation source: healthy gut B | host: Homo sapiens | reverse complement strand
AACGGACCGATAGAAATTAATTCGGACAGACGCGCTGTAACTTACATCCTGCCGCCGGTCTTGCTCCGTGGATGATAACCTTTACGTGCGTGATGTTTGCCTGCTCCATACGGGATGCCGGATCTCATCTCATTCTCATATCAATGGTCTTTCTTCCCTACGGATGTGAAGTTCTCGCCATCGGTGCTTACCAGTACCTCATAATCGGTTACCTTCACCGTTGCCGGTATTTTTCACGATTTCTACCTTCTCAGGTCGTATGCGTCGCCCAGAGCCGAGGGGTAATCTCCCTTCGGCAGTCCAACGTTGCTTCCGCAGTATCAGGGGACTCCCAGTAGTTGGTCTCATTGCCGTCTACCAGTGCGCTCGGTACGTTCTCCTCGCTGGCCACAGGCGCGTCTGCGGTCATACCGCTCTTGTCGGTGATAGCCTCTGCGGTCAGCTCAGATTCTTCCAGCGCGTCAGCCGCCTTCTTCATGGCCGCGATAGCCCCTTCTTCACATCGTCCTGGTGGCCTCTGCCGTTTATCCTTTACAGCGTTTGCTGCGTCGATATGTCAGTCAGTGCCTTGCCTCACTCGGTGTAGAACTTCGGGCTGGTCTCGCTGTACTCCGTAATCAGCTCAACCAGTTTCGGTCTTGTCCGCGCCCGCCAGTACGGCGATTTCGTAGGATGCGGTGACGGCGCTGCCGATCCTCGCCCCTCTGCCTGTGTAGCGGTATCCTGCATGGACTCACGTGCAGTCAGAGTAATGGTGGCCTTGCCCTCGCCTACTGCGTATGCCTTGTAAATCGGCAGCCGTTCCTCGTCAGCCAGGGTGATGATTCTACCACATTCTCATGGTCAGAGGTTGCTACGAAGTACGGGTTGGTTGCGTTCTCCGGCTCGATGGTTGCGTTGATGTCTGCCATGCTTCCCTTATACAGCTCTTTACGTTGTCCCTAGCCAGAGTAATCTTGGTTACGGAACCATAAAGCAACCCTTGCCTTTACCTCAAAACTTTCCAAGGTCAGCCGTTTGGTTCCGCTTGCGGTTTGCAGTTACAGAATACGCTTGGTTACCTTTGCGTCTTCCTTCGGGTTGGTGGAACTTCAAACTTGGGTTCCCTGGATCCTTCAGGTTCACATCGGCGGTTGTGCCATTCCTTCATAAGTGAAGGTTGCGGTAGCGTTCCGTCATGTATCCGTTACCGTAAGACGGTGTTGTATACAGAAATTGTGTTATGGTATCTGCCTTCCTTCTTCATATTCATATGAAGCGTTACAGGCATTTCTACATATTTTACTTCTTTTGTCTACGTAGTTGCTTGGGATATCCCACAGGAACTCAGAAGCTGTCCCCTGACCTGCCGAACAGTCCGGGAGAAGGCCCTGCTGATCATCTTCTTCACATTGTCTCCGTCATCAGCTGTGAGAACATCGTTGGTCATGGTCATGGTAAAGTCGCTGCCATAGCTTAATCCTTGCCGTCTGCCGCTGTCGCTACTGTCAGAGTAGACAGGGTCAGCAATGCTCTACAGACCTCGCCCTTTGCGTTTGCTACGGAATTTACAGTTACTATCTACCTTGGTTACCTTGTCTGCCTTCTGCGTTAAATGTAAACTCAGAGTAATCTGCTGCGGTCGCCCAGTCATCAAGGGACTTCTGTCGCTGCTTGTGGCGTCATCGCTGTATGTAAACTTTGGTGATACGCTGCTTCACATGCCGTTTGCCTTATTGGCGTTCTGCAGGGTTACGGAGGTCACCTTCCTGGTGTTGTCAGCCTGAACAGCTACCTTCCTCCTGCTGTCTGTACTTACATCTTTCTGTTGTCTGTCTTCGCCACATCCTCTGTTGTATCTTCTACAACCTCGTCTGCTGCATCCTGCTTCACATCAATATGGAAGGTAACCGAACCTTGAACTCCGGCAGACCCCACTGTGGTGGTCCAGTCGTTCGGATAACATTTCAGCTCGAACTCACGACCCTGAGAACCGTTGAACAGTCCTCGTCAGTTGTTGCTCTGATGAACTTCTCTACGTTCTTTCCATCATCCTCTTTCAGGATGTTGTTGGTCATGGTCATATCGAAGTCCTTTGCACCGTAGGTGTGGTCTTCTCGCCGCCCTGTGATGATATCCGGCAGCTCCGGTTTGTGGAGGAGCTCTCACGCAGTTAATCAGATCGAACTCCGGGTCCAATCAGCATTGCCTGACTCAGATCCATTGCCTTTGCGTCCAGCGTAAAGGCCTTCTTCGCCTTCATGGTGATGGTGGCAATGACGCCGGTTCCGCTGTAGGGTTGCCTGGTTTCTCTGTTGGCGAATGCCAGGTTCACATAAGCTGTTCCGTCCTCATATACCTTGTTTACTGTCAGGTTCTGCATCTGGGGAGATGTCGAAGTCTGCAGTGGTGTCCACATACTGAAGCAGTGCCGGATTGTAATCAGAACCTCTCCAAATGCGTTCAGGTTCTTTTTACATTATCTGCGTATACATCTACGGTAAAGGTCTCGCCTGCCTTCACGTCTGTTGCGCTGGGCAGCAGAACGATGTTGCCGGATACCTTGCCAGCTCTTCTGAGTACCGCCATCCAGGTTGAACATGGTGAACGCGTAATCCCATACATCGTAGTAGCCATTGCCGTTAATATCGCCGAATCTCCTCAATCTGCTGCACGAAGGTCTCTCCGTCCTTCTTGGAGAAGCCGAGGTAGTTCTTCATGTTGGTGTAGTCGCCGTCTGCGACGGTTCCCAGGTTATTGGTACTTCCTACTGCAAAGCCGTTGGTGCCGTCCTTCTTATAGATGGCCAAGCTCGTCGCCGGAGAAGAAGTTGCCCTTGGACTTTGTGATAACAATCTTTACATAACGAGCCGCGCCTGTCAGCGGGATCTTTTCATGTTAATGCTTTCCTTTGCATTATAGGTCCAATCCGGGTGTTCAGAACCGATCCACTGGGTGGTCCAGTTCACACCATCCTAAAGCTGGTCTCTACGTTCATCTGCTGTACTGCGCCCGTTGCCGTAGTTGTCATGTCTTGCATAATAATACTCCAGCTTATCCAGCGCGTAGGCCTGACCGTAATCGAAGATCATCGGGATGGCGTCTGTTACAACGTCGCCGGTGGAGTGGAACATGCCTGCTGCATCGCTGATATCATGGTCGGTCAGGTTAGCCAGCTCCCCAGGATCTCCGCCTGTCCAGGTGATTTTTCCGGCGTCGGTACGTTTCTCCAGGGATCCAGAGAAGTGGTTGCGGTTACTTCTCAGACCATTCGGAATAACCGTCCTATTTTTGCGCGTACCTTATAAAAGTATGTGTAGAATTGTACTTCAGATCGGTGTGGCAAACCTGTTGCGTCGCCTGCAGTGTTGATGACGCCGTCTACCAGAAGCTCGTAGCTCGTTGCGCCCTCTACTGCTTCCCAGGTCAAGGGTGTTGCTGGTCGGGGTCTTTCTGGACTCATCGTCTGTCAGATTCGCCGGTACTGCCAGAGCCGGGTTCAGCTGATTCTTGCTCATGTCGCCGTTGTTCTCGAAGCCTTCCAGAACCAGGGTCTGCTCATTAGCCTGAGAATCTGTGTTGGCGAACTTCACATACAACTTCGGTGAGGAACGTCTGGCTTATCCCCATCATGGCTGCGAACTCATCCTCTGCCTCTACGCCGTAGTACTCGATAGCCGGGGACTCGTCATAGTAATATGCGTAGGTGCCTGCTGCCCACATCCGCGTTCAGAACCTCATCCTTGCTGTTCATCGCTACCTTGGTCAGCTCTGTGGAACCGTTCTGTTGCTGTGATAGCAGTCGGCTCTTTTGGAAACATTGACTACGAAGGTTGTGTTCTTTTTATCATACCCTGTATATAGCTTCCGCTTGCCTTCTCAGCAGTCAGGGTTGCCACGTTGCCTTCTACCTTGGAAGTAAACTTCTGAGATACATGATCGCCATAGGATACGTCAGCTACAGTTCCGTAACCATCCACCTCGGTGGTCTCGTTCTCTGCGGTGATTCCGTCATCCTCATACATGGTGTACTCGGTGGATCCTGCCGGCCAAAACTTCTACGCTGCGGTTTGCCTTGTTGATCTTGGACGGGCTGTTGTTCTCCTCCCACATGGGATGATGGAACCATTCTTTACAAAGATCGGCAGCTTCCAGATGGGGAGCCTTGAAGTTGTTCAGTCTGTCCGCCGTAGTACTGCTCGCCGGTGAAGTAGTCGATCCAGATCTGATCTGCGTCCGGAAGGTAGATGCCGTTTCTCACATCATTTCCCTGGGAGTCGCTGGATGTATTCTGGTAAATCGGAGCTACCAGCACGTTGGAGCCGAACATGTACTGATACTGCATATCCTTGGTGCTTGCGTAAGCGTCACCCGGATACTCCAGGAACATGGCGCGGAATCATCGGAAGTCCGGTGTCGCCGTTGCCTGTATCCAGGTTTGCCGCAGCTGCCGCGCTGGTGTAGATGTACGGCATCAGCTGAGCTTTCAGCTTCAGGTACATTCTGTTGATACCGGTGTACGGATCGCCGAAGGTCTGCGGCGTCTTCGCGTAGCTTCCCCAGCCGTCCATGTTCAGCATCAGCGGTGTGGAATACCTTCCACTGGGTATCACGGGTGGATACGATCTTGTCTCCGCCGAAGATACCGTCCATATCACTGCCGATATTCGGGTTACCGCTTAAGGACTGTCGATGTAGGTCGGTGCGTGGAGAGCGGATGTACTCCCAGTTTCCGCCGTACTGGTCGCCGGTCCAGATAGCGCCGAAACGCTGTGTGGAAGCCCAGCCGTCCAGGGTGATAATGTTCGGACGCTTGCTTACACCTGTGGTTACGATATCGTAAGCAGTCTTGGTACCGTTCAGAGCGAAGTTGTAGCCGTAGCCTACCCATGCAACATCGGTCTTCAGGGTAGTGATTCCGCCGACTTCTACCTCTTTCTTCGGAAATCACGAAGCAGGTGCCAGGAGGTGTCGTTCTTGGAATCCGGAGTCAGATTACTCTGTGTCCAAAGACCTGTCTGCAGACCCTTGCTCTGTGCATACCGGTGAACTCTTTCAGATTGTTTACATTGGCGTCTACTGCTGCAGTACGCTCTGCACTGCTACTGCCGTCCGCGTTCACGCCGCCGGTCTGATAGTAGCCGTTCTGACCATAGCCGCAGCCATATCCGTCGTTGGGAAGGAAGTAGCCGATGGGCATGTCATATTTGTCGTACTGATCGATGACAGCTCTTGCGGAATACTTGTAATCGGTATTCACGGACGGATACTTGTCCAGCGCAGTAGTCGGCTTGGTTCCGTTCAGCGTCTCGGGCTCATACCGTCCTTCAGCACATAGCCTGTGCTCATACCGGACTCATAATAGGAAAGATGCAATCGGCACCTCGTCTGCAGTGGTTGCGGACGCGCTTCCCTGATCTCCCCATTTCTTGCTTCCGCTATTGTCGGACCAGGAGTCACGGTTGTGGCAGTTTAAATGTCCCTCATAGAACGCGTACTCCGGAAGGAGAACCGGAGCACCGGTTACATGGTAGTACTCGCCCAGGAGATCCTGTACTCTCTCAGCTGCGTTTGCGCCGTCGGACAGGAAGATGTATGCGTCGTACTCATTCTCGTTGTGAGCGGTTGCTACGGTATCTGCAGAGTTATTTCCGAAGTCGTAGAACCAGCCAGAAAGGTATTACGCAGTACGCCGTAACCGTTACTGGAGTAGTAGAACGGGTTCGGAGAAGCGACGCCGCCGTCTACCCAGTTACTCTCATTCGCGATATGGATGGTCTCGCCTGTATGTACGAAACGGCCGTTCTGTGTACCGCCGCCGTAGAAGTTCTCGCCGCTGTTCTTAACCAGGCTCTGTGTGGTCTTGGTTCCGAGAGAAAAGCGGTGCGCTCTCCTGCATTACAACATTGTCGTTGTAAGCTACGGTCATTTTGCGGTATCTTTATCAAATGTAATCTTTGTCTTACCAGCTGCGATTACAATATTTCCATTCTCATCGGATACTTTCGCCTTCGGGTGGCTGTACTTATCGGAAGAATCCGGATACTGTGGAATCTTCGCTGTGTCTGCTGCGTTGTTTACGGTCGCGTATTCTGAGAACTTTCCGCTCGGATCTACATTGTAACGGAAGATCCCGTCCTCGAGAAACGTGATTTTTCCCTTTACATCACCATTGTTGAAGCTTACTTCTACCACATTGTCGTTTGCTTTCGCTGACTTTACAGAAGACAACGGGCCGTTAAAGTCTGCTTCTACAGTCGATGCGGGAAACTGGGGCGCGATGCCTGCCACCATTGCTGCTGCCGTACGATAGATAAGAACTTGCCGCTCATTTTTTCTTCTTAATCCTAATTTCCTCATAAATTTTTTGTTTACTTTGCTTCGATTTCATTTTCCTGAACCCCAATCGTCAAAAGCCGTCTCGCCGGCGCCCAGATGATAGGTGTCCAGATAACTTCCGTCCTCGCCGTCTACCACATAGAAGACTCCAGGAACCGTATTGAATTCCGGGAACAGCTCACGCAATCCGCTCTGTTCTCTTCCTCAGACGTTTCCTCGTAGTCCAGGATAACCTGATACATGGTTACCGCATGGGTTTCGACGTAGTCCACAAGCATGCTGTGGAATTCCTGACAGTATGGGCACTCGATTGTCACAAAGGATACCAGAAAGGTCTCCCCTGCGTTCAGCTTCTCTTCCATTTCTGCCATAGAAATGCTGATAATCTGTCCTGATTGCGTGCTTTCCTCTGTCCCGATCTCTTCCCTTTCGGTACCGTTCTCACTATCCTCCCCTGTTTCCGTCTCAGAAACTGCTGTTTCGGCAGCCGTTTCTTCGCCGGTCTCCTGCTTTGCAGAACCGCAGGATGTCACGCCGCACATGGTCAGTATGACGCTTCCCAGTATCAGCACTTTTTTCATTCCATTCCCTCTTTTTTCGCCCTCCCTTCTCGGTTTTATCGTTGTTACCAATGCCGGAAAATCCTTTATCAATAACAATATACACATTCTACAAAAAAAAAAAAAAAAAAACAATTCCTCCGTCGAATTGTACAAAAGGTTGAGCGTATAAGCCAACTCGAATCGTCGTTTTCAAAACATAAAAAGGGGAACGGCCAGCAAAATTTGCAAACCGCTCCCTTTTTGTTACATTTATGTGCCCAAATTAACACTTTTTAGTGAATCTTTGTCACTTTTCGTTTATTTCTTTTGTTAAAAATCACATTCTGCCGGATTCTTTTGTTACATTTTATACGGGCTTCTCCGGCAGGACGCCCTCGCAATCGAAGGCTGGAATAAAGCTTTCTTTCGCAGTTTCTCCCTCTTGGATGAAGGCATTTTCCACGCCCAGGGACAGGGTGTAATCGAGCAGCCGCCCGTATTCCCGCTTCGTCACGCGGCGGTTGATTTCCGGCCATTGCTCCAGGCCGGGCAAGGGGGGTATACTGGTTCATCAGGCTTAAGTACACTGTATCCCCATAGGTCTCGCAGACATATTGTACTACCCCTTTTCGCGTTTTTTCAAATGATTCGGCAAAAGAAGGTGACGAACGATGACTCCCTTTTTTTTCATCATGCCAGCTTCATCGAATACCGGTTCTCCGATCTGGCGCACCATTTTCCTGAAGAGCCGCTTTCGCCACCTCCGGGTAATCGGGCGCATGGGAGTAGCGCTCCGCCGCCTCCACATCCATATATTTGAAATCCGTCAGGTAGATATCTACCACGCCCTCCAACAGCTTCAGGGTATCAACCTTCTCATAACCGCTGCAATTGTATACAAGTGGGATCGTCAGGCCGCTCTTTCGTGCCATTTCCACCGCGCGGATGATCTGGGGCGTATAATGGGTGGGCGTCACCAGATTGATATTGGCCGCGCCCTTGCCCGCAAGCTCCAGGAAAATCTCGGCCAGCCGCTCTTCGGTGATGTCGATTCCACGCTCTGCCCCGGCGATATCCCGGTTCTGGCAGTAGACGCAGCGCAGCGGACAGCCGCTGAAAAAGACGGCTCCAGAACCGCTTTCCCCGGAGATGCAGGGCTCCTCCCACATATGCAGCGCCGCCCGGGCGCATTTGATGGTTTTTCCCGTCACTCCGCAAAAACCGCGCCGACCATTTTTCACGATCGGCGCGGCAGTCGCGGGGACATATTGTGCAGTTAGACATATTTACTCACTTTGTTCGCAGCGTGGCTGTGAACATTTTCCTTCCCCGTACTTATTTTTATTTCTCCTCGGAAGTCTCTTCGTCTTCCACTACTGTCTGTTTCACCCGGATCTCATCCACATGATGGTTTCCGACCTTCGTTACTTCGATTTCCAGGCCCTTATAGGTGAGCTGGTCGCCCTCATCGGGGACCCGGCCGAACTGCTCCATGACCCAGCCGCTGACTGACACCATCTCAGACTCTTCGTCCAGCTTAAAATAATCCGCGAAACTCCTCAAAAATCCATAGATGCGTCAATGAGATAAGTGTCCGGCGCTATCCGGCGCAACAGTACTTCCGCTTCCTCATGCTCGTCCCAGATCTCGCCCACCAGCTCCTCCAGAATGTCCTCCATCGTCACAATGCCGCAGGTGCCGCCGTACTCGTCGACCACCACGGCCACCTGGGTCTTGGCTTTCTGCTGTTTCTTCAGAATCATCCGGATAGGCTCGCTCTCCAGAACATAGATAGCCGGGGAAATGATATCCTTCACTTCCTTTTCCGTAATTCCACGCCCCACATAGAAATCCTTCCGGTGGATGGTTCCCAGAATATCGTCGATGGTATCCCGGTAAATCAGCAGACAGGGAAAATTTCGTCTCGGTGAACATTTCCGCGATCTCTTCCTTGGTAGCCGTGATCGGCAGAGCCGCCAGATCCGTCCGGTGAATCAGAATATCCCGGGCCTCCTGATCGGAAAACTCAATGGCATTTCTCAGAAGTCCGCCCTCGTCCTCATCGATGGTTCCGTCCTCCTGTACCTCATTTACCAGAGTCAGCAGCTCCTCCTGGGACATCTTGGAGCTGGACTCCAGATGAAAGATCTTGGTCAGCAGCTTCTGCCAGCCCACAAACAGAATGTTCAGCGGCAGGAATATCCAGATCAGGAACTGCACGACAGGTGCCGATAACATGGCCAGCTGCTCCGGACAGTTATTGGCGATACTCTTCGGGGATATCTCGCCGAAAATCAGTACTACATGGTCACCACAATGGTAGAAAGCGTCAGCGCCCATATCGCCGAACTTCAGGGTGAACAGCACTGTTCCCCAAGGCCATGGCGATATTTACGATATTATTGCCTATCAGGATTGTGGAAATCAATCTGCTATACTGCTCGATTGCAGCATTGCCCTTCTCTGCCAGACTTCAGCCGAAGGCCGTCTCCAAAAAAAAGCTCGACAGTATCAGACAGACTACCATAATGGTAAGGTATGTACCCATAATAAAATATAATTCTCCTTTTTGTATACACTTTTAAAATACGCACGAGTGTTAATGATAATATTATATGGAAAACCCTTTTTGTTCTGTCAACCGGAACCAGCGGAAATGGAGGATTCTTTACAGATTCTTTATAATTGTATCTACTTTCTCTTCCTTCAGGCTGTGTTGTCTTCCCGTCCATGACTTGACGAAACTCTGAAACTCCGTATTCTAAATTCATCCAAAATGTACTTTTCAGGAGGCTCTTGTGCAATTATCCACACTGTTATCCTTTACCCCTGCTCCTTATCAACCTCATCGCCTTCGCCCTGATGGGCGTCGACAACACGGGCCCGCCGTCACAAATGGCGGATTCCTGAAAACCCTGTTTCTCTTGCTCTTTTGGTGGCAGCGTCGGCGCCATTGCCGGTATGCAGTTCTTCCGTCATAAAACGAAGACCGGTATTTTGTAATCGGAATGCCGGCTATCCTGGTTTTGCAGGCGGCAGGCATCGAGCCATCGGTTTAAAATTTTAAGCGAAAAAGCAGCGCGCCATTTCACAGGGCGCTGCTTTTTTATTGGATTGAATTATTCGTTATATTCGTTAAATACGTCTAACGCACTCATCGCCAACAGCTTTACAGCCTGATGTAAGGTACGCTTTCCTTCTTTCTCCGCCTGCTGCTTCAGCAAATTCCTTTGGTATGTGTTCCCACATTCTCTTTCAGTCTTACATAGAACTGAATGGTCGGAAATCTCATGAGATACGTTTCCTACGTCTGTAGAACCGATACCCTGGTCAGATCACGCTCGATGTAATCCTCGCCGATGAACTCCATGTTCTTACGTACATAGTCAACCATTCTCTTATCGTTGCGGGATATCCTTGACAACCCACATCTAACTGCTGTACTTCAACCTCTGTTCTGGTAGCGATTGCAGCACCCCCTTTGCAGTCCTTAATGATGTCAACCAGCTCCATCATATACTCATACTCCAGAGCACGGATGTTAAATACAGCCTTTGCCTCTGCAGTTATGGTATTGTGCGCGGTACCACCCTCGGTGATGATTCCATGTACACGGCTGAAATCCTTGAAATGCAGCCTCATCATATCAACTGGTGTGGAACATCAGCTGTACGCCGCTCAGAGCATTTGCTCCCTTCCACGGGAATGCTGCTGCATGTTGCAGGACTTCCCTTTGAAGGTGAACTCCAGGGTAACATGCGAAGGAAATATCATCCGGCATGGACGCCTCGGTCGGATGCATCAGGAAGCGCTGTGTCGATTCCCTTAAATACGCCGTGACGAACCATGATAACTTTTTCGCTTCCCTTTTCCTCAGCCGGTGTGCCTAATACCTTTAACACGCCGCCAATTCGCTTTTCCATAACACTCTTTTAATACGATGCCGGCTCCTGCCGCAGAGGTTCGATGGATGTTATGGCCACAGCCATGTCCGATTTCCGGAAGACAGTCATACTCTCCCATCAGAGCTACGGTCTTGCCCGGTTTTCCGGTATCATATACTGCCTCAAAAGAGGTGGGCAGTTCAGAAATTCCATCGTTTTACTTCAAATCCATTGCTTTTCCCAGAAGCTTACAGAGTGCTTCCTGAGCCTTGTATTCCTTGAACGCCAGCTCCGATTCTCAAAAAATATAGCTACATACCTTCTCAAACTCTTTCCTGTCTTGCATCTGCAAGTGTACTGATTTCCTGTTTTAATGTCTCTAATGTCTCCATATGCTTCTCTCCATTTCATTTTTGAATTTTATTATAACAGAAATCCTCGCAGGATTTCCTGTTACTGTTCAAAATTTCACAAATGTTATATTAAATCAGTCCCTTTGCAGCCAGAATAATATTGGAAATTGCTGCGGAACCAAAAATAGGTAGACGCCTATAACTACGAAAGAAATAATTACAATCTTTCCAGCTCAGCTTCCTGAATACCTCCAGCTGCTTCCTTCCTACCGCGTTATTCCCGCGAAGCTCAGCAGCGGGATTCCCACCAGACCGAAGCTGTATGCGCTCATCAACTCAACAATCGTATCGGAAAGCGGGGAGATTTGGCAGTGTTAAAACAAATGCCACCAGGGTAGCCCACGCAAATCCCGGAAGATTCGGTTTTTACCACGTTCTTCAGAACGATTGCGATTGCAACCATGATAAAGCTTACTACGGTTGACTTCAGCAGACCCGGAAGCGGGCCCATGCAGAAACCATATGAACCACAATGACGATTCCATAAATAACGACAATAATTTTAATTGCTCTGAAAAATATTTCAAGCAGTGATTTTTCCTTTGCAGCTTCCATTTTATAATTTCCTCCGGTGCTTTCTTAAATACTTCTGTCTAAAAGCGCCTCGATACCCGGATTTATGCGCTTATAATACCAGTTAGCCAGCGGTAATGCCAAGCAATACGTAACCGAACGAAGCAATACTG
>VOFC01004811.1_pt1 | contig 11843 bp, 24 predicted proteins | sample 5384161 | NCBI WGS metagenome assembly VOFC01 (sample SAMN12384722, study PRJNA508395) | human gut metagenome | isolation source: healthy gut B | host: Homo sapiens | reverse complement strand
CTGGGATAGTACAATCCTTGAAAAGAGTAATACTTCTATTAAAAACATAATTGATACTTTAGATGCTAAGGAAATTTATATAAATAAAGAAGTAGAAAAATTCCCTGGTAAAATTAAAGTTCTTTTAATGCAACCTTATAACATGAGAAAAAAGAATTGTTGAAGGTGATATTGCTATAGTTGGAGACAGACCTGATGTACAAGAAGCTTTAATTGATATAAATGTTTCTCTTATGATAATCACAGGTTCTAATGGATTATCAGATTATCTTCATGAGAAAAGCTGTTAAAGCAGGAATTACTGTTATTAGCACTCCTCATGATTCATTTGAAACTTCAAGATTAATTGTACAAAGTATTCCTGTTGATTACCTTATGGCGAAAAGAAAATCTTGTATCTTTCTCAACAGATGAATTAGTTGAAGATGTTAAGAAAGTTATGACTGAAACTAGATATGGAAGCTATCCTGTTATAAATGAAGAAGGAAAAGTTATAGGAACTATTTCAAGATTCCATCTTATTTCTAACTTTAAGAAAAAGGTTATTCAAGTTGACCATAATGAAAGAGCTCAATCTGTTGATGGTTTAGATGAAGCAGAAATTCTAGAAATAATAGATCACCACAGAGTTGCAGATATTCAAACTAGCAATCCAATATATTTCAGAAATGAACCTTTAGGAAGCTCTTCAACAATAGTTGCTAAGTGTTTCTTTTTGAAAGAGGATTAGAACCTTCTAAAAGAAGCTGCTTTGGACTTTTATGTGGTGCAATTATTTCTGATACATTATTATTCAGAAGCCCAACTTGTACACCTCAAGATATAGAAATTTGCAACAAGCTTGCTAAAATAGCTGGAATTTCAAGCATAGATGATTTTGCAAAGGAAATGTTTAAAGTCTGGTACATCTTTAGTTGGAAAAACTGTAGATGAAATCTTTAACCAAGACTTTAAGCCATTTACAATTGGTGATTATAAAGTTGGTATAGCTCAAGTTAATACAATGGATATAGAAGGATTTATGCCAGTTTATAAAGAAGATATGTTAAACTACATGGCTGATAAAGCTAAAAATGGTGGATTTAATGTAATGCTTCTTCTTTTAACAGACATATTAAATGAAGGTTCTCAAATTTTAGTTGCAGGTCCTAACCCTGAAATAGTTGAGAAGACATTTAATGTTGAACTTAAGGATTCAACTGCTTTCTTACCTGGGGTTCTTTCAAGAAAAACAAACAAGTTGTTCCACCAATAACAGCTGTTATAAATGCAATGTAATTTTAAACAAATCTTAGGTTCATTATGTTATTCAACTGTTTTCAACTTCTAGAGATGCTCTCTCTTCTTGCATCACTACTTCATAAAATAATGAACTTAAGATGACAAAAATTTATACAATAAAAAGGAGTTGTATTTCTAATGCACAACTCCTTTCCTTTAAGTTAGGACAAAATAATATTTACTTTGAATAGTTTTCAATTACTTCATCAAATTTTTTCATAAGTTCTCTTAAAAATTCATTGTTTACATCAAATTCAATATCATCAACTTTATTTATTGGAAGTATTTTAGGTGATGTTCCTGATATAAATAATCCTTCAAACATTTTTATGTTTTTATAATTTACATTTCCTTCAATAACTTCAATTCCATTATTTTTAGCCATCTTTATTATTTCTGTTCTTGTAACTCCTGGAAGTACTGCTTCAACCTTTGAAGTATAAAGCTTTCTATCTCTTATCATAAATATATTAGAACGACTTCCCTCTGTTATAAAACCATTTCTATCAATTAATATAGCTTCATAGGCATCTTTTTTCTTTATTTCATTATTTACAGCATCTCTAAAACTTTGATTAATTACCTTTGCATTAGGATTTTCTCTTTCTCCAAAATAGATAATTGTGCTTACTCCATCTTTATACATTTCCTCTGTTGGGTAAGAATGTTTTATAAAAAATCCTCTAAGTTCTTTAGATGTAGTGTTATAAGTAAGTTTTATATTTCCTATTTCTAAATCATTAGCTTTAACTAATTTATCAATATCTTCTTTTAACTCTTCTTCAGTTATTTTAAATTCTACATTACTTAATTTAAAAGGAATTTTTCATTCTTTCATAATGTTCTTCATAAAATAAAGGTTTTCCATTTATTATTCTTATAACCTCATATATAACCTTTCCATTAGGTTCATCAGTCCATTCTTTAGTCTTCTTTTATCTCTCCATTTGATATATAAAAATTTTTAACAGCATCCATTAATATTACTTCCTTTCATTTTGCCTACCCTTATTATACCACTTTTGTACCTATTAATTATATCTTATGTCCACTTTAATACTTTCATATTAGTTTTTTTCTTATAATTAATTAAATAAGGATTTCCTACTAAATCTAAAAGTGGCTTGTCTGATAATGAATCAGAAAACATATAAAATTCTTAAAATCTACTTCTATCTTCTTTTTATGTAAAACTTCTTTAAGTCTATGAACCTTTTCTTCTCCCTTGCAGTTTCTTCCTATCATTTTTCCTGTAAATATTCCATCTTTAAACTCAAATCTTGTTCCTATTATCATATCAATTTCTTTTTATTTTATAAAGTTCCTTAAGGTAAAACTCCCCCTGAGGCTGATATAAGATAAACATCACACCCCTTCTTTTTAAGCTTTTTTATCATATTTATTGAATCTGTATAAAGAATTTTACTTAAAACATCCTTATAAAAACCCCCTTACAAATCTTTTAAGTGTACTTTCATCCTTATTAACTAAAAATTTTATAAAACATTCCTTAACAGCTTTTTCATCAAAAAATCTAATCCATACATTACTCCACTATAAATAGCTCTAGGAATATACTTAATATTTTTATATCCTTTTAATTGAATAAATAAATAATTGTATAAATGTTTTTTTTTTAGTTATAGTAAAGTCAATATCAAATATGGCTAATTTTTTTCATTATATTCCTCCAAACAAATAGATTATAAGTTTATTATACACATATATAAAAAAATAAAAAAAAGGCAGATTAAAAAATATTAGGTTTCTTGTGTTATTCGGTTGTTCCGTCGACAGGCTCCAAGTCACACCCTCATAAAATAAGAAACCTAATATTTTAATAAAAAAAAATTAATATTATAAAATATATAATAATACATATGAAAAAAAGTATGTTATAAAAAGTTGGTTTAACTTTTTATAACATACCTATATTAAAAACTTATTATTTTAATTTCTTTATAAAGTTTTCTATTCTGTTTAGTCCTTCTTCGATGTCTTTTTTTTGTGATGTTGCGTAGGAAAGTCTTATAAACTTGTCTAGTCCAAATGCGGCTCCGGTATTACTGCTACTTTTTCTTCTTCTAGAAGTTCTGCTGAAAAGTCTAATGAGCTATTAATAGTTTTTTCCATTTATGGCTTTTCCATAAACAGAACTTACATTTATCATTAAGTAGAATGCTCCCTTTGGATATATTATATCAAGACCTTCCATTTCTCCTATTCTCTTAACCATAAATTTTCTTCTATTATCAAATTCTGCTATCATCTTTACTAATTCATCTGTTGGACCATTTAAAGCTTCTACTGAAGCATATTGAGCTATTGAATTAGGATTTGAAGTTACATGGCTTTGAACACTTACCATAAGTTTTATAATTTCTTCTTTTCAGTTTATATCCTATTCTCCAACCTGTCATTGCATATGCTTTAGAAACACCATTTATAACAACTGTTCTTTCATAAGCATCTTGAGATAATGATGCTATACTTATATGCTTTTCTCCATCATATATTAACTTTTCGTACATTTCATCTGAAATTATTAATATATCATGCTTTTTTGCAAATTCAGCTATAACTTCTAGTTCTTCTTTTTTGATATATTGTTCCCTGTTGGATTATTAGGACTGTTTAAAACTAAAGCTTTAGTTTTATCTGTAACTACCTTTTCTAAATCTTCTATAGTATATTTATAGCCAACTTTTTCATTTGCTTCTACAAATACTGGAGTTCCATCAGCTAACTTTATTAATTCTGGATAACTTACCCAATATGGAGTAGGTACTATTACCTCATCTCTGGATTTAATATAGCCATAAAACATCTGCTAAACATTGCTTAGCACCAGTTGAAACTATTATTTGATTTGGATTATATTTTAAATTATTATCCTTTTCTAACTTATTACAAATAGCTTCTCTTAGTTCTATTATACCTGCTGTTGGGTGTATTTTGTTTTTCCTTCTTCCATTTACGTATTGCTCAATAATGTTTTTTGGAGTATTAAAATCTGGTTCCCCTGCACCAAAACTTACTACATCAACACCTTGTGCTTTTAATGCCTTTGCCTTTGCTATTATAGCTAATGTAATAGAAGGATTAATATTTTTGCTTTTCTTGAATATTCCATTATCTTCTCCTCCCAAATTATAACTTTTCTTTAAAATTTATTATTTTTTCTAATAATAACTCATTAATTCCTTGAGACCCTATAGTTTTCCATTCTTTTTTTGAATTATGGAAATCACTGCCTCCACTAATTAATAACTTATATTTTTGCTTAAATTATAAAATGTATTTATTTGTTCTTTACTATGACTTGATGATAAACTTCTATTCCTTCATACCATGGCATTTAAGCATTTTATGATGCTTTCAACTTCTATGCTTCGATATATTTTCCCAGGGATGAGCAAGTACTGCTAATCCTCCACTATCATTTATTATATTTAGCACTTTTTAAAGCTTAATTTTTCCCCCTTTAATATATGCAACTCTTCCTTTGCATTAAATATTCATCAAAAGCTTCTTATAGTTTTAGCATACCCTTTTATCTACTATTGCCCTTGCTATGTTGCCTCTTCCAACAGAATGATTTCCATGTTTTAATTAAAGTCAGCCTTAGGTTCCTTAGTAGAATCTAACTTGAATGGGTTTTGTCCTTCAGCCTTTAATTCTGGGTTGAATCTGTACATTGACCAATATCCACATTCAACAGCTCTCTTAGCTTCTTCTTGGCTCTTACCCATACCTATTCTGATACCATGGTTTATACATGGAGCATAAGCAATGATTAATGATGGTCCTTTATAAGCTTCAGCTTCAGCTATTGCTTTAAGAGCTTGAACCTTGTTAGCACCCATGTTAATTTGAGCAACATAAACATATCCATAGCTCATTGCCATCATACCAAGATCTTTCTTTTTAGTTTTTTTACCAGACGCAGCAAACTTTGCTACGGCACCTGTTGTGTAGATTTAGAAGATTGGCCACCAGTATTAGAATATACTTCTGTGTCAAGTACAAGTACATTTACATCTTCACCTGAAGCAAGAACGTGGTCAACACCGCCGTATCCGATATCGTAAGCCCATCCGTCTCCTCCGAAGATCCATTGAGATCTCTTAACGAATAAGTCTTTATCTTCTAATATAGCCTTAGCAGCAGCTGATCCATCTTTTTCAAGTACAGCTTCAAACTTATCAGCAAGGTCTCTAGTACCTTCACCTTCGTTCATATTTTGCAAGCCATTCATCAGCAACAGCTTTTTGCATCTCCACTTAAATCTGCAGCTTTAACTTTTTTCAGCTAAAGTTTCTCTTTGAGCTTTAACTCCTAAGAACATACCTAAACCATATTCAGCATTATCTTCGAATAATGAGTTAGCCCAAGCTGGTCCATGACCTTTCGGTTGTTCTTAGTATATGGAGTTGAAGGAGCAGAACCTCCCCAAATTGAATAAGAACATCCTGTAGCGTTAGCAATCATCATTCTATCTCCAAATAATTGAGTTATAAGTTTAGCATATGGAGTTTCTCCACAACCTGCACATGAACCTGAGAACTCAAGAAGTGGTTGTTTCAAATTGGCTACCCTTTACTGAATCTTTAGCTTCATAAATTCTTCTTGTCTGTTATATCGTATATTAAGTAATCCCAAGCATCTGCTTGATCCTTTTGACTTTCTGCTGGTTTCATTTCTAAAGCATCAACTGGACAGACTAAAGCACAGTTTCCGCAACCAGAACAATCAAGTGGAGTTATACCCATTGCAAAGTATAATTTTTCATCAGTCTTTAATCCCTTAGCATCTACTATCTTAGCACTTTCTGGAGCATTAGCTTTTCAGATTCATTTAATAAGAATGGTCTAATTACAGCATGTGGACAGACAATAGAACATTGGTTACATTGAATACACTTATCGCTATTCCATTCTGGAACATTTACAGCTATTCCTCTCTTTTCAAATGCAGCAGTACCAGCTTCGAAAGTACCATCTGGCATATGAGTGAATGCAGATACAGGAAGATTATCTCCTTCTAATCTGTTCATTGGGATAACTACATCTTTTACAAATTGAGAAGCATGTTTAATTTCAACTGGAGCTTCGTCAGCTACTGTCTTCCAAGCTTCTGGAACTTCTATCTTAACTAAAAAGATTGAACACCTTGATCAATAGCAGCATTGTTCATGTCTACAACCTTTTGTCCTTCTTACCATAAGAAGTTACAACTGAATCCTTAAGATATTTAATAGCATCATCTATTGGAATAATGTTAGCTAATTTGAAGAATGCAGATTGCATTATCATGTTAGTTCTTCCACCAAGTCCGATTTCTTGAGCTATCTTAACAGCATTTATTGTGTAGAATTTAATATCGTTATTTGCGATATATCTCTTATAAGCTGCTGGTAAATGAGTTTCTACTTCTTCTGGAGACCAGATTGTATTTAAAAGGAATGTTGATCCTGGTTTTAATCCTTCTAATACGTTGTATTTAAATACATAAGATTGGTTTGAGCAAGATACGAAATCTGCTTTGTTTATTAAGTATGGTGACTTAATTGGTTTCTTACCAAACCTTAAGTGAGAAACTGTAATTCCTCCTGATTTCTTAGAATCATAGAAGAAATATCCTTGAGCGTACATGTCAGTGTGGTCACCAATAATCTTAATAGCACTCTTGTTAGCACCAACAGTACCATCTGATCCAAGACCCCAGAACTTACATGCATTTGTTCCTTCTGGTGTAGCATCAATGTCATCTGTAGCTACCAATGATGTATTTGTAACATCATCATTGATTCCAAGTGTAAATCCATTCTTTGGTTCAGCCTTTGCAAAGATTTGCATAAACTGCAGCAATATGTCCTGGATTTGGATCCTTAGAACCTAAACCAAATCTACCACCAACGATAACTGGAGCATTTTTCTGTACCATAGAATGCATCCTTAACGTCTAAGTATAATGGTTCACCAGCTGCTCCTGGTTCTTTAGTCTTATCTAAAACTGCAATCTTTTAACAGTCTTTGGAACTGCAGCTAATAATTTTTCTATTGAGAATGGTCTGTATAATCTTACTTTTTAACTACACCGACTTTTTCTCCCCTTTGACATTAAGTAATCAATAGTTTCTTTCACAAACATCAGTTACAGAACCCATAGCAATGATTACTCTATCTGCATCTGGTGCACCATAGTAATCGAAGCAGTGATATTCTCTTCCTGTAAATTTAGTGATTTCAGCCATATATCCTTCAACAATATCTGGAACAGCTTCATAATACTTATTAACAACTTCTCTTTCTTGGAAGTAGATATCAGCATTTTGAGCAGTACCTCTTGTTACTGGATGATTTGGATTTAAAGCTCTCTTCTTAAATTCTTTAACTGCATCCCAGTCAACTAATTTAGCTTAATTCATCATATTCTAAAACTTCAATTTTTTGAATTTCGTGAGATGTTCTGAATCCATCAAAGAAGTTTAAAAATGGAACTCTTGACTTTAATAGCTCTTAAGTGTGCTACTGCTGATAAATCCATAACTTCTTGAACTGATCCTTCTGCAAGCATTGCAAAACCAGTTTGTCTTGTAGCCATAACATCTTGGTGATCACCAAAAATATTAAGAGCTGATGTAGCTAAAGCTCTTGCAGATACATGGAATACTCCTGGAAGTAATTCACCAGATATCTTATACATATTTGGTATCATTAATAATAAACCTTGAGATGCTGTATAAGTTGTTGTTAAAGCACCTGCTTGTAGTGAACCATGAACTGCACCAGCAGCTCCTCTGCTTCTGATTGCATTTCCATAACCTTTACTGGTTGTCCGAAAATGTTCTTTCTTCCTTTGTGCCACCCATTCATCAACGTGTTCTGCCATTGGTGAAGATGGTGTGATTGGATATATTGCAGTAACTTCAGTAAATGCATAAGACACGTGAGCTGCTGCAGTATTACCATCCATAGTTTTCATTTTTCTCATTACGTAAACCCCACTTTCAAAATATATTAAATTTTATAGAGCTAACAATTTTAGACTTTTGTTAAAAAAGTTAACATGGATTTGTTGTTAACTTTTTGCCTACAGTATTAATTATATATCAGTAATTTTATTTTGCAAGGAAATTTGCATATTAAAATCAAATTTCCAATAATGAAAATTTTCTGACAATTAACATTTTGTTAACAATATATATGTAGTATATATAATCTTTTTTAATTTGCCTTAGTATTTTTAAAAAAAACAGAATTAATTAAAATAATTAATTCCGAATTTAAAATTTTATTTTTTTTTTATTGCAGACATAATTGTATCTAACACTGCTTCATTTCCTACTTTTGATTTGCTGTTTTTCATATTAGATATTAAATCCTTCTTTTTGCTTTTTAAGCTCTTTAATTTTATTCATAAAAGATTCATTATTTATTTCTTCCTCTTCCATTACTAATGCATATCCTTCATTTTAAATGAATTAGCATTAAGAATTTGGTCACCTCTGCTAGCCTTCCTTGATAATGGAATTAAAAGTGTAGGTTTATTAAGAACTAAAAATTCAAAAATTGAATTAGCTCCAGCCCTTGAAATTATATATTCAGCAGCTGCCATAAGATTCGGAAGTTCTTCTCCTACAAATTCAAATTGTCTGTAACCAGCTTTATTTTTTAAAGCTCCATCTACATTTCCTTTACCACAAATATGAATTATATCAAAATCTTTTTAGGAGTTCATTTAAATTTTCTCTTATAACCTCATTAATAACCTTAGAGCCAAGACTTCCTCCCATTACAAATAATACTTCTTTCTTACCATCAAAATTACAATATTTTTAATCCAAGTAATTTTGAGCCATTAAGTATTTCTTCTCTTATAGGACTTCCTGTTAATACTCCTTTATTACCTTTTACATATTTTAAACTTTCTCTAAAAGTTACACATAACTTATCACAAAAAAGGAGATGCTAATTTATTTGCAAGTCCAGGTGTCATATCTGATTCATGAGCTACTACAGGTATTCCCTTCATTGATGCTGCAATTACTACTGAACTGAAACAAAACCTCCTTTAGAAAATACTACATCAGGCTTTTCTTTTGAAAGAACCTTCCTTGCTTCAAAAAACTCCCTTTATAACCTTAAATGGATCAGAAAAATTTTTATATCAAAATATCGTCTAAGTTTACCAGATGATATTCCATAGTAAGGTATCTTATTATTATTTACAATATCTTTTCTATACCATCTTTACTTCCAATATATTTAACCTCAAATCCTTTCTTTTTAAGACTCGGAATTAATGCCAAATTAGGTGTAACATGACCTGCTGTACCTCCACCTGTCATTATTATCTTATATTTATCCAAAAAATATCACTCCTAAACTTTTCTTTCATAATTTTAATTATAACTTCTTAAAAAATCTTATCAAGGTATTCTATTTATATTAAAGAATATATTTCCTATTATACCTCTAATTAAATAACATATAACAGCAAAATTTCGACAAAAATAATAGTGTAACAAAAAAAAACATGGAGATGATTTATATGACAAATTCAAACAATCAAAATTCAAACATGCAATCATCTAAATTTCATAAATTTCTTTTTCACTACCCATAAAGTACACTCTTGAAACTCTTATATTTTTATCGGCTAAAAGAGGACTTGGATTACCTTTTCCAAAGGGTCTTAATTTTTCTATTTGTTCTATAATATTTTCGTTTATATTACTAATTGCCATAGGTGAATCTATTTTTTTATAACTGGAATTATATCCTTATCTGTTAAGGACAATTTTCAACTAATGATTTTTAAAATTAAAAAATCTTCTTCTTTTTACGGAAAGACCAGCCGCCATTGGATGCCCTCCAAATTTATATATATATGCTTTTGCACTTATTTAGTTCTTCATACATATTATAATTTTCTGTACTTCTTCCTGAACCTTTTTATCATATCTTTTCCTTTAGTTAAAAACAATTGTAGGCAGATTATATTTTTCTCTTATTCTTCCAGCAACAATTCCAACTATACTTTTCATGAATAGTAGGTTCATAAACTACAATTACCTTTTCATCCTTAAGTTCTTTTTTCAAGTTTATATTTAACCTTTTCCAAACTTTCAGTACAGTTCATTTCTAAGCGAGTAAGCTTTATTTTTAATAAGCTTAAGTCCAGATTTTACAATAATCCTATTTTCATCTTTTAAATCTACCACATCACATACTGTAGCTAATGATGCAAATTGTATCAATTCTTCAATACAATTTAATTGCTTATTTAAAGATTTTGCAAGACATATTGAAAATTTTAATGCAACAGAAGCACCACATAAATCTTTAAAAGGATAATTGCAATCTTGTTGCTTTGGATTTATTACTGCATCAGCTTCTGGAATTATAGGAATTCTACCTTCTTTATTTTCTATAAATGGAATATCGTGGTGATCAGTCACTATTACAGTGATACCTAAACTTTTTGCAAATTTAACTTCTTCAATTCCTGATATTCCATTATCACATGTTAATATAACTTCACATCCATCATCATAAAGCTTTTGTATTCTATCAATACTCATTCCATAACCTTCAGCTTCTCTATCTGAATATGATATGAAAAATTTGCATTAAATTCACTTAATGTTTTATAAAGAATTGTTGTACTACACATACACCATCACAGTCATAATCGCCATATATTATAATTTTCTTTTTACTATCTATAGCATCTTTTATTATATCTACAGCTTTATGCATATCCTTCATAAGAAATCCATCATACAAATCATTTACTGTTCCATTTAAAAATTTTTCAGCTTCTTCCTTTGATGAAATATCTCTATTAGCTAATAATCTCAAAGTAAGATCAGGCATATTAAAATTCTTCTTTAAATTTTTCAAATTTTGTTTTTCTATTTATTACTATCAATTTTTCTTTCAATATTTAATCACCTATTTTTTTAGTTTGGCACAATTATTTTCTTATTTAAGATTTTTTCCTTTATAACTTATAACTACGGTTAATTAAAGATTAATTATTAATTAAAAAGTTGTGGCAGGAGTTCAGCGCCGACGCGTGCCTGGCGGCGCGTGCTTTTGCAGCGGGAGCGGTAGCGCCCTGCCTCGGCGTGAGCGCCTGCGGCGCTACTGCCGCCGACCCCTGCCGCCGAGAAGATCCTGCGCAAAGCGCGCTTGAGCGGCTGGCCACAGCGCCCGCGCGTCATGACCGCATTCCTGCGCGTGGCTCGACCGTGGCCGATCCCCGACGGCAGCGGAGGTACTGACGACGGCGCATTCGGTCTTAGAGACGCTGCAATACAGATTTGACAGAAAAGTTGGGATAAACACCGCCGCCCGCCGTTTCGCTGAAAGCGGCGCAAGTGTTTTATTTTTCGAGAATTGCAGCAGCCTTCAGCGCCTTTGTCCCAGCCGCCGTATTTTTTCGAGTAGCGCGGCGGTGGAGCCGCCGTGGGCAGGGTAACGTCATCGACGTCGCCAGGGTTCGTGGCGCGGGTCAGGTCAATGTAAGCAATACGCACCGGAACGGCAATA
>VOFC01003670.1_pt1 | contig 11844 bp, 13 predicted proteins | sample 5384161 | NCBI WGS metagenome assembly VOFC01 (sample SAMN12384722, study PRJNA508395) | human gut metagenome | isolation source: healthy gut B | host: Homo sapiens | reverse complement strand
CGGATGGATTTGCGGCTGAGTCCGGCCACTTCCTTCATGGTCAGGAGCATCCGGTTCTGTTCGTCCAGGATCTTCTGGGCGCAGTCCACCACATAGCGCCCCACGGCGGTGGGGTACAGGCGGCGGTTGTCGCGCAAAAACAGTGTGAACCCGAAGGTATGTTCGCATTCGGTCAGAAACTTGCTCAACGCGGAAGGGGTGACGTGCAGCGCCTGGGCGGCATGGCTCAGGTTGCCGTAGGCTGCAATGGTGGAAAGGTAATAATACTGTTTTGTGTTCATATGGGCAGATTCCTCTGAAAAAAATGGCGAAAAATGGCGCTTCCGGTCGGAGGGAAAACGAAAATACCGGGGAAAGGGTTCAAAGTTCCATAAGAACAGTATACGCTGCCTTCCGGAACAAAGCAAGCTGCTGTGAATAAAATGTTATGAAAAAATTGAAATCTTGTGTATCGTAAAGTGGGGAAAGGTGTTGTAAAATAAAGGCACAACGAGGGCAGAACCTCACAAACACGAAGATCCGACAAACGATCAAGGATCAAGAAGGAGAATAGAAAATGAAGAAGATCACTCGGAGATCCATGCTCAAGGGCAGCGTTATGGCTGCTGCCGCTCTTGCACTCACCGCCTGCGGCGGCTCTTCCAGCAGCACCGCAGCTTCCTCCGGCAGCACGGCCGCTTCTGCAGGCAGCGCCGCAGCTTCCGCCGACGGCATCGGCTTCCCCAAGAACGAGACCATCACGCTGGTAGTCCCCGGCAAGGCAGGCGGCGGCTCTGACCTGGCCATCCGTTACTATAGTGAGGGCCTGAACCGCATCTACGGTCTCAAGACCACCGTTACCAACTACGACTCCAACACCGTCGGCCACCAGACCGTGGCAAATGCAAAGCCCGATGGCACCACCCTGATGGTCGCCACCTCCGCTCTGAACATCCAGTACATCACCGGCAACGCACAGGTCAACCCCATGACCGACCTGACCCCTCATCGCCTGCCTGCAGGACAACGGCTTCTCCACCCTGGCAGTGCCCAAGAATGCTCCCTACGATGACTTCAATGGATTTGTGGAGTACGCAAAGGCTCACCCCAACGAGCTGAACGCAGGTATGCCTGCTGCAGGTGCCAACACCTTCCTGTTCGGCAAGCTGTGCGAAGCGACCGGCATCGAGCTGAACAAGGTCGAGTGCGCTTCCGAGTCCGACCGTCTGACCAACCTGGCCGGCGGCTTCATCGACATCGGCGTCGTAGGTCTGGGCAACGCACAGGAGTACGAGAAGGCTGGTAAGTTGAAAGTCATCGGCACCGTGGCAGGCGACGGTATCACCATCAGCGAGTACCCCGACACCCTGCCGGAGAACTACAAGACTCTGCAGGAGCAGGGCTTCCAGGGTTGCTATATGCTGGTCTACCACTACCTGATGGGACCTTCCGGCATGGACGAGACCATGGTAAAGGAAATGAACGCCGCCATGCAGGCTGTGGTGGAGGATCCCACCGTCAACGAGGGCATTGCGGGCATCGGTCACATCCCCGGCTGGCATGATCTGGAAGAGTCCGAAGAGCTGCACCAGAAAGAATACGACGAGATGGTCGAGATCGCCAAGAACCTCGATATGTACGTCCAGGGCTGATAAAATAAGTCTTACCCACACCGACAGAGGGCCCGCGAGGGCCGGATGAAGAAGTGTGTACTCCTTTCTAACGGATAGCCCGGAGATCTTCACTCCGGGCTATTTTTGAGAAAAAGAGAGGTATCTTCATGAAAATGAGACGCGATATGGCCACAGGCATCGTGGGTCTTGCTACCTGTGTGTTCTTCTTCATCATGACCCAGCAGGTCCGCCAGCCGGCCAACCTGTTGGAGCCGGGCCCCCGGCTTCTGCCCTATGTAGCCCTGTTCCTGATCGGCATCAGCTCCATCGCCCTGATCATCCGGGGCTACAAGGACCGTGCCGTGGAGGAAAAGTCCTACTTCCCCAAGGGCGGCGTGAAAAAGGTGACCAAGAGCTTCCTGATGCTGGTGGTCTACGCCATCGCAATGACCTATCTGGGCTTTGTGATCACTACGCCGTTCGCCACGGCAGCGTTTATCTATGATCTGCGCGGCAACAGCGAAGTCAAGCCCGTCTCCACGGCGATCATCTCGGTGATCGTCACGGCGGCGCTCTACGCAATGTTCGTGTTCGCTTTTCAGATCAAGCTGCCTGCCGGTGTCCTGTTCGGCGGCTGAGGAGGGAAAATAAATGGCTGCATATCTTTCTGCGCTGCTGGTCTGCCTGAAACCGCTGAACCTGCTTCTGATCTTTGCAATGGTTTCGCTGGGCATCGTGTTCGGTGCCATCCCGGGTCTGTCCGCTACTCTGGGCATTGCACTGCTGCTGCCCATCACCTTCGGTCTGTCCACCGAGACGTCCTTCGTCATGCTGCTGGCCATCTGGATCGGCGGCGTGTCCGGTACCTTCATCTCCGCCGTCCTGATCGGCATCCCCGGTTCGTCCTCCGCCATTGCCACCTGCTTTGACGGCTACCCCATGACCAAGAAGGGTCAGGCGGGCAAGGCGCTGGGCATCGGCATGACGGCATCCTTCATCGGCACGGTGGGCTCCGTGGCCATCGCAACGGTGCTGTCTCCCATCATCGCCGAGGCTGCCCTGCATCTGGGCCCCTGGGAGTACTTCTCCCTCTGCTTCTGCGCCATTACCCTGATCGCCTCCCCTGTCCAAGGGCAACATCTTCAAGGGCATCATGTCCGCCGGCATCGGCCTGCTGATGGGCTGCATCGGCATGGACCCCATCAACGGCGCTACCCGCTTCACCTTTGGCAATGTGTACCTCACCTCCGGCATCAGTACCGTTGCACAGATGCTGGGTATGTTCGCCATGTGCCAGATCATCCGTGACAACGCCAAGGGCGAGGCAAAGATGCCCGATGTGGACGTCAAGAACATGAAGGGTCTTGGCATCGGCTTCAAGGACATCATCGAAAACATCAAGACCATTATCTTTGCATTCGCTTCCGGTCTGTGGATCGGCTTCCTGCCCGGCATGGGCTCCGGTATCTCCAACATGGTCGCCTATGGCTATGCCAAGGGCATCAGCAAGGATCCCGAAAGCTTTGGCAAGGGCAACCCCGCCGGCGTGTGGGCATCCGAGACTGCAAACAACGCTTCTCTGGGCGGCGCGCTGATCCCCATGATGGCTCTGGGCATCCCCGGTGACGGCATCACCGCTATGCTGATCGCAGGTTTGACCATCCACGGCCTGCAGGCCGGTCCCCTGTTCATGACCGAGCAGCCCGACCTTGCCATGCTGATCTTTGCCTGCGTCATGGTGTCCGCCATCGTCACCTACCTGATCCAGATCGTCACCAAGCGCTGGTTCCCCTACATCCTCAAGATCCCTTTATCACTACCTGTATACCGTCATTCTGGTCATCAGCTTCATCGGCGGCTACGGCATCTCCAACACCATGTTCAACATCTACGTCATGCTGGCACTGTGCCTGCTGTCCCTGTTCATGAGCGTTGCCGGTCTGCCCACCAGCCCGCTGGTGCTGGCGTTCATCCTGTCCAGCAAGCTGGAGCGGTACTTCCGTCAGGGCATCAGCTATGCCCACGGCAGCTATGCCCCCTTCTTTACCCGTCCCATCTCCCTGATCCTGCTGATCATCTCGGTACTTTGCGTGTTCTGGCCCTACATCTCCGATCATCTGAAGGCGAAGAAGGCTGCATAGAACGCTGCCCCCGCAGCTGTCGATGTGGACGTGAACGATGACTGATCCGGCACGGATGCCCGCCCCGGAGCGGGTCTATGGGTCCCTTTCCTCCATGCTGCGCAAGTATGACCGCTATGCCCGCAAGGATGCGTTCTGCGGTCAGACGCCGCAGGAGTTCGAAGCCTGGCGCACCCGGACCCGGGCGCTGCTGCACGAACTGCTGGGGACCGACAAAATGGAGCGCTGCGCACCGCAGCCCCGGCAGACGGAGACCATCCTGCTGGAGCAGGGCATCCGGCGGGAACACTGGCGCATCCAGGTGGAACCGGATGTCTGGATGACCCTGTTCCTTCTGGTGCCGGAAAATACCGACGCCGGAACGCCGGTCGTCCTGTGCCCGCCGGGCCACAACGGCGCCGGAAAATACTCGGTGGCCGGTGTGCGGGACTACCCGCCCATCGCCGAAAAAAATCGACCATTACCATTATGACTACGGCCTTCAGCTGGCAAAGCTGGGCTGCGTGGCGGTCTGTCCGGACTGCCGCGGCTTCGGTGAGCGCCGCGAGGACGCCGAGGACCCGCAGCGCCTGCCGGAGGGGCTGAAAGGCGACTGCTACCGTCTGGCCCACATGGGCGAGCCTTTGGGGATCCCCGTGATCGGGATGCTCACCTGGGATCTGGCCCGTCTCATCGACTGGCTGGAAGCGGAAGGGCGTTTCAGCACAGAGCGTCTGGGCGTCCTGGGCTTTTCGGGCGGCGGGATGCAGGCGCTGTGGCTCGCCGCACTGGACGACCGGGTGCAGTATGCGGCGGTCAGCGGGTATCTGTACGGATACCGGGATGCCCTGCTGACGCTGAACAGCAACTGCTCGTGCAACTATGTGCCGCACCTGTGGGAGCATCTGGACATGGGAGACATCGCCAGCCTGATCGCGCCCCGCCCCCTGTGGGTGCAGTCCTGCCGGGAGGACCGGCTCAACGGCCCCCGCGGCGTGGTCAACGCCGAGGAGCAGGTGGCCGTGGCGCGCCGTGCCTACGCCCTGCTGGGGGTGCAGGACCGTCTCCTGCACGAGATCTGCCCGGGGGCGCACCAGTGGCACGAAGAGCATCTCCCGGAAAATCTGGCATTTCTTCTCAGGCATTCTGTTGACCCGGAGTGCGACAAAGCGTAAGTAAGGGAGTTTTCCCCATGAAAAAAGAACGAGCTGCGAAACAGGATCCTGTCGGTGATCGAACTGCCCCGGATCGGGAAAAACGAGATGCAGGCAGAACCGGACCCGGGCAGGGTCCAGACGAAACAGCTGCAGGCGGCCATCGACGCCCTGAGCGAAGCAGGCGGCGGACGCCTGATCCTGCAGGCGGGCGTCTACCGCACCGGAGCGCTGCACCTGAAAAGCGGCGTGGAGCTGCACCTTGCATCCAGAGACACGCTGGTGCAGTTTGTGGCGGAAGATCCGGAACAGAACTATCCGCTGGTGTTCTCCCACTGGGAGGCCAGCCCCTGCTACAATTACAGCCCGCTGCTGTATGCCTGCGATGCGCAGGATATCGCCGTCACCGGCGAGGGCGTACTGGACGGCGGCGCGGATGCCGACCACTGGTGGAACTGGCACCATCAGGTGGAGGATTCCTGGTCGGAGGACAAAACGGACCTGCAATTGCCGGACCGCTGCGCCCTGCGCCGGATGAATCTGGAGGGTGTGCCAGTTGAAAAACGGATCTTCGGCGCGGGCCATTTCCTGCGGCCGAACTTCTTCCAGCCCATCCGCTGCAGCCGGGTGCTGCTGCAGGGGGTCACCCTGCGCAACAGCCCGATGTGGCAGCTGAACCCGGTGATGTGCCAAAGCGTTGTGGTGGACGGCGTGACGCTTTCCAGCCACGGTGCTAACAACGACGGCTGCGACCCGGAGAGCTGCAACGGCGTGTGGATCAAAAACTGCCGCTTTGACACCGGCGATGACTGTATCAGCCTGAAGTCCGGGCGGGACCGGGACGGCAGGGAAGCGAACATCCCCTGCCAGAACATCCTGATCGAAAACAACGACTTTGCAGACGGTCACGGCGGGGTGGCGCTGGGCAGCGAGATGAGCGGCGGCATCTACAATGTGCTGGCCTGCGACAACCACTTCGCCAGCCCCAACCTGACCTATGCACTGCGGCTCAAGACCAACGCCCGGCGGGGCGGCGCTGTGGAGCGGGTCATGCTCTGCGACAGTGTGATGGACCACGTCCACGGGGCGGCGGTCCACGGCACCATGCTGTACGAGGACGGCCGCAACGGCGACAGCCTGCCGGTGTTCCGGGAGATCACCATCGAGAACATCAAAGCCCATGGCGGCGACTACGGCATTTTTCTGGAAGCTTTCCCGGAAGTGCCCATCACGGGGCTGACCCTCCGCAACATTGAGATCGACGGCGTGCATCAGTGCCTGCGGAGCATGAACTGGAAGGACGCCGTGGTGGAGAACGTGGTCATCAATGGCAAGCGCTTCCCGCGCCCGGGCTATGTGCGCATCCTGGGGGTGCCCAGTGCGGGTGCGGCAGTCCGCGCCAGCGCCGAAAGCTGCGGTGCGCAGGAGGCCATGACCTTCCGCTGGGAGTGCTCGGCGGATGGAAAAACCTGGCAGCCCTGCGGGGACACCCCGGAGCTGGCCGTGCGCGGCGGGGCCGCCTTTGTGCGGGTCTGCCTGGGATGCGGCGGGCAGCCGGGAACAGAGTCGGGCTTACCGGGTCCTGCCGCAGGCAGCACAGGGCGCAGCCGCGCGGTGCTGCTGCCGCGGGATGCTGGACTGCCCGGAGATCCCGCGTCCGGAACAGCCGGTCACCCGTCTGGAGCTGGCCGGGATGCTGCTGCCGCTGGCCGATCCTTCGCTGCCCCTGCCTGCGCTGCAGGATACGGCAGATACGGCGGCCCGCTGCGCGGCGGCAAACAGCTTCTTCCCGCTGAAGGACGGCTGCTTTGCGCCGCAGCGCACCGTCACCCGTCAGGAGATGGCGACGGTGGCAATGCAGGCGTGCGGGGTGAACTACCGCAACGCTTCCAGTACCATGCCGGTGTGCACCGACGTGGACAAGGTGGCAAACAACTACGGCACCAACGTGGCACGCGCCCTGTATTTCGGGTTCATGCAGCTGGAACCGGACGGGCGTTTCGACCCCGAACGGCTGGTCAGCCGGGCGGAGTGTGGAGATCCTGAACCGTGTGGCGGATTTTGCCGGGCTGTGAAAAGGAGACAGAATTCATGTGGCTGGAGTATTTTGAACAATATCTGGACCGGGTGTTTCCCCGTTTCCTGAACGAGAAACCCTGGAACTACAAAGACGACCTGTGCATGGTGGGTGCCTGGGACCTGCACCTTGCGACCGGGGACGACCGCTGGCTGGAGCCGGTGCGCTGGAAGGCCGGGTTTCTGATGGATGAGGACGGCACCGTGGCCAACTGGGCTGCAGGCGAACACAACATCGACAAAGTCAGCTTCGGCAAGTCCATGCGCATCCTGCGGGATCTCACCGGGGAAGCGCGCTGGGCGGACGCCGTGACGCGGGCGTACCATATCCTGGACGATTACCCCCGTACCGCGACCGGGAATTTCTGGCATAAGGACATCTATCCGGATCAGGTCTGGCTGGACGGCTTGTACATGGGGATGCCCTTCTACGCCGCCTGCCTGGCAGAAAACGGCGAGGACCACTGGGACGACATTCTGGACCAGTTTGCATCGGCCCACCGGCTGCTGTGGGACGAAACGCTGGGCCTGTACCGGCACGCAAACGACTGCTCCCGCAAAATGGAGTGGGCCGACCCCGTGACAGGCCAGAGCCCTGCGGTCTGGCTGAGGGCCGAGGGCTGGTTCCTGATGGCCCTTGCGGATACCTATGAGATCGCAAAGGATCACACCCCCCCGCGCACAGGAGCTGTGCCCGCTGCTGAAGAACGCGCTGGACCGCCTGATGCCCTATCAGGTGGAACAGACGAAGATGTTCCTGCAGGTGGTGGACCGGGCAGACCTTGCCGGGAATTACTCCGAGACGTCCGGCAGTGCCATGGCGGCCTACGCCCTGATGAAGGGCGCACGGCTGGGAATGCTGCCGGAGGAGTACGGAAAACAGGGGAGCGAAGTCCTGGACGGGATCCGGGATACCTACCTGAAAAAGACGGATACCGGCTGGGAGCTGCACGGTATTGTGGTCGCTGTCCACGACCTGCCCGCAGGCACCACGCTGGAAAGCGGCGTCGTCACCCGGGAGAAGATCCCCCAGGCCCACAAGATCGCACTGGTGGATATCCCGGCCGGCGGCGAGATCCTCCGCTACGGCGTGGTGCTGGGCTATGCAAAGAACGACATCCCCGCCGGCAGCTGGATCAACGAGCATATGCTGGACCTGCCCGAGAGCCCGGCCCTGACCGATATGCCCTGGGGCACCAGCATCAAGACCCCGGACCAGCTGCCTACCCCGCCCCGGACTACTTGGATGGGCTACCGCAACAAGGTAGGTCCTGCCGGCACCCGCAATCTGCTGGGTATCGTCACCACTGTGCAGTGCGCCGCCGGTGTGGTCAAGGTGGCCGTGGAACGGATCAAAAAGGAACTGCTGCCCAAGTACCCCAACGTGGACGGCGTAGTGGCCATCACCCACCCCTATGGCTGCGGCGTGGCCATCAATGCCCCGCTGGCCTACATTCCCATCCGGGCCATCACCAACGTCATCCGCCACCCCAACTTCGGCGGTGAGATCATGGTGGTGGGTCTGGGCTGCGAAAAGCTGACCTATGACCGGGTGCTGCCCCCGGAGGACATCACCCCCGAAAACTGCCTGACCCTGCATGACTGGGAAGGCCACGATGCCATGATGCAGGCGATCATGGACATGGCGGAGAAGAAGCTCCAGAAGCTGAACCTGCGCCACCGGGAGGAGCTGCCCCTGAGTGAGCTGCTCATCGGGATGCAGTGCGGCGGCAGCGACGCATTTTCCGGCATCACCGCCAACCCCAGCGCAGGCTATGCAGCGGATATGCTGGTAAAGGGCGGTGCCACCGTAATGTTCAGCGAGGTCACCGAGGCCCGGGACGGGGTGCCCATGCTTGCCGCCCGCTGCGTCAGCGCCGAGGTCCGGGACAAGCTGGCCGCCGAGATGAAGTGGTACGATGACTATCTGGCCGAGGGCGGCGTGGACCGTGACGCCAACCCCACCCCGGGCAACAAGAAGGGCGGCCTTGCCAACATCGTGGAAAAGGCCATGGGCTCCATCGCCAAGAGCGGCACCAGCCCCATCGTCGAAGTTCTTTCTCCGGCCGAAAAGCCTACGAAACACGGCCTGATTTTTGCCGCTACTCCCGCTTCTGATATCGTCTGCGGTCCCTCGCAGGTGGCCTCCGGCATCGGTCTGCAGGTGTTCATGACCGGCCGCGGCACCCCCCCTACGGTCTGGACGTCGCCCCGGTCATCAAGGTGTGCAGCCGCAACGAGATGAAGGATCACTGGTTCGACCTCATCGACATGTCACATCGCCACCGGCGAAGCTACCATCGCGGATGTGGGCACCGAGATCTTCAACCTCATCCTTGATGTGGCCAGCGGCACCCATTACCTGAGGTGCAGGAGATTGGCGAGCAGTGCGATGTCGTGCTGACCATGCTGCCCAACTCCCCCCCACGTCAAGAGCGTCATGCTGACCCCGAGACCGGTGTTGCAAACTTCATGCACAAGGGCCAGGTCTTTATCGATATGAGCTCCATCAACCCGGTGGCTTCCAAGGAGATCGCCGCTGCTCTGGCCGAGAAGGGCGTGGAGATGCTGGATGCTCCTGTGTCTGGCGGTCAGCCCAAGGCGATTGACGGAACGCTGTCCTTCATGGTCGGCGGCAAGCAGGAAGTCTTTGATGCTTACAAGCCCCTGCTGGAGACCATGGGCGCATCCGTTGTCCGCTGCGGCGACGTGGGCGCGGGCAACACGACCAAGCTGGCCAACCAGATCATCGTGGCGTGCAACATCCAGGCTCTGGCCGAGGCTCTGACCCTGGCACAGAAGGCCGGTGTGGATCCCGAGCTGGTCTTCCAGGCGATCCGCGGCGGTCTGGCAGGCTCTACCGTCATGAACGCCAAGGCCCCGATGATGCTTGCACACAACTACAAGCCGGGCTTCAAGATTGACCTGCACATCAAGGACCTCAACAACGCTCTGGCAGTGGGGCGCTCCCGACCATTGCCGAGAGCGTACCGGAGACCCCGATGCTGCTGTACAACAACCCCGGCCGTGTGGGCTATACCCTAAGCGCAAAGCTGGTGGAAGAGCTGGCACACAATGTGCCCAACATCATCGGTATGAAGGACACCAGCGGCGATATCACCCAGACCTCTGAGTTCATCCGCCGCACCCGCGACGTGGATTTCAAGGTGTTCGGCGGCGAGGATACGCTGCTGTACGCCAGCCTGTGCCATGGTGCCGTGGGCGGCGTGTGTACCGCAGCCAACTTCATGCCGGAGCTGATCACGGACGTGTACAACAAGTATGCCGCCGGGGATCTGGCAGGAAGCCTGGAAGCCCAGTTCAAACTGAACCCCGTCCGTCTGTCGATGGATGCGGCCAGCTTCCCGGTGGCTGCAAAGGATATGGCCAATCTGCGCGGAAATGACGTGGGTGTGCCGTATCTGCCTACCCTGCCCACCCCGGGAGGGCCCTGCAAAGCAGGGTTTCATCAAGACCATGACCGAGGCGGGTCTGCTGTAAAAAAGGAGATGCACTATGAGTCAGATGTTGCGTAAGGACGCGGACCGGATCATTTCCGCCAGCCTGAAGGCTGTCCTTCCGGATGAGGCGGTGCAGCGCGCCCTGCGGGCGTACCAGCCCCGGGGCGGCCGGACGCTTCTGGTAGCAGCCGGAAAAGCGGCCTGGCAGATGGCGGCAGCCGCCGTCAATACGCTGGGCCATGTGGACGGCGGTGTGGTCGTGACCAAATACGGCCATGTCCGGGGCGAGATCCCCGGGTGGTCTGCTGCGAGGGCGGCCACCCGGTGCCCGACGAGGGCAGCTTTGCCGGAACACAGAAGGCGCTGGATCTGGTGCAGGGACTCACCGAACAGGATACCGTCCTGTTCCTGCTGTCCGGCGGCGGCAGTGCGTTGTTTGAAAAGCCGCTGATCCCCGGCGAAGAGCTGCAGGACATCACTCGCCAGCTGCTGGCCTGCGGTGCCGATATCGTGGAGATGAACACGATCCGCAAGCGTCTGTCGGCAGTCAAGGGCGGACGCTTTGCAGAACTGTGCGCCCCAGCGCAGGTGTTCAGCATCGTCCTCAGCGATATTTTGGGTGACCCGCTGGACATGATCGCCAGCGGCCCGGCCTATCCGGACAGCTCCACCTGTGTGCAGGCACAGGCCATTGTGGAAAAAAATACGGGCTGGACCTCAGCCCGGCGGCGCAGGAACTGCTGCGCCGCGAGACCCCCAAGAGCCTTTCCAATGTGACGACGCAGATCACCGGCAGTGTGCGGGAGCTGTGCGCCGCCGCTGCCGAGGAGTGCCGCGCCATGGGATACGAGGCTGTAATTCTGACCGACCAGCTCTGCTGCGAGGCCCGGGAGGCCGGAAGTTTTCTGGCCAGCATCCTGCGCACCCATGCCGGAAACGGCAGGCCGGTGGCTTCATCCATTCTCGATGCACCTTTTCACAAATACGATTCGTTCCTCGTATTGTCTTTCTCCCCTTTGGTCATACGGCTGCCTCCTGTATGGTATTCAGTTCCTATGACCATTATACAACTTTTTTCCAGTCTTGTAACGTATGTTTATCTCGGATTCCATATTTTTTTGCAAATCTCCCAAGACCTTCTCCACTCAGATAATCGCCTACTGCTTGATATTTCACCCTGCCAGATAGCTTTTTATTCTTCCTTGACATGAAAATACCCCCCAGAGTATTCAGAGTTTTGTTTTTACTCTGTCTACTCTAGGGGTAGCATATCAGGTTTCCGAAGCAGGAAGCCGGGGCGGTTTTTTGTGTTGACTGGCAGAATATCCAAACGGTAAAATATACATGCAACAATTTCCGGAGTGGATGTGGAAATTCTGGACGTGGAACGAATTGAGCAAAAATGCTATAATTTTAACAGTGATAAGAAAATAAATGTGCT
>VOFC01002338.1_pt1 | contig 11845 bp, 24 predicted proteins | sample 5384161 | NCBI WGS metagenome assembly VOFC01 (sample SAMN12384722, study PRJNA508395) | human gut metagenome | isolation source: healthy gut B | host: Homo sapiens | reverse complement strand
ATCATGGTTCCCATCACGCCCAAGGGATAATCCGCTGACGGAGACGATCATGATGCGCTTGTAACGGCTCGGGATCATCGGAAGCACATCCTCGTCCTTGTATTTTACGAGAGTGATTCCTTTCTCGGAGATTTCTCTTGCCATCGCCTTGTGCTCTTCGCAGCCAACGACCTGCTCCATCACCTCCACCGGAGGAACGATCTTTTTCGCTTTTTGTGCAGTCCCCATGTGTGCCTTCAGAGCGAGAATGCGGTGCAGGGCGTCATTTAAACGCTCCTCGGTGATGATGCCGTTCTCATAGCCCGCCATCATGCTTTGCAAAAATCCTCATCCATCTCATTGAAAAAAAGGAACATATCGACACCGGCTGCAATCGTGTGGAAGCATCTCGCTGCGCTTCATACAGCAGGTCAGTCCGACCATGGGAAGCATCGGTCAGCACCATACCATTAAAACCAAGCTTTCCGCGCAGAAGTCCCTCGATCAGCTCCGGCGAAAGGGTTGCCGGCATGATGTCCTCATCCTGATTCCCGGGTTAAAATGTCTGGTGTACGCAGGCTTGCATAATGTGTCCTGCCATGATGGCTTCCAGACCGTTGTCAATGAGGTTCTGGTATACTTTTCCATAGCTTGCATCCCACTCCTCACAGCTCATGTCATTGACGCTGTCTGCCACGTGCTGGTCGCGGAAGTCCAGTCCGTCGCCCGGAAAATGCTTCGCAGCACAGCAGAATCCCTCATTGGTGTGTGCGCCGTCCATATATGCCTTCGTCATCTCGCACACGCGGGTCCACATCGTTTCCATAGGTGCGCAGTCCGATGACCGGTTCTCCCAGTTGTAGAGGATGTCGCTGACCGGGGCAAAGGAGAGATTACACCCGATCGCCGCCGCCTCTTTGTTGGACATACGGCCGAGCTCGTACGCGTATCTGGCGTCTCTTGTCGCACCGATCTTGGTCTGCTGGCCGATCATGGTTCCGTCAGTGCAGGCGCCGTTGCCGCCATTCTCCGTGTTGCACGCAATGATAAGCGGAATCTTGCTGTTCTCCTGAAGAATCCGGTTCTGCTCACGCACCTCGGCACCGGTTGCCGGGTTGTAGCGGATACCGCCGATGTGGTACTTGTCCACTGTCATCTTCAGATACTCTTCGTCTCTGGAGGATCCCATATTGAAAAAAAGCTGACCGATCTTCCTCGGTCGTCATACCCGATGGTCTCTTCCACCCATTTACAGTCCTCTTCGGACAGGTAAAACGGTTTTGCCTTCATATCTACCATATTAAGATATCCTCTTTCTCACTCCGAATCGGCATGAACACCGAGATTCCGCTCGAATGCCTGATTCAGTTCCTATTTGATATTTCGCATCAAAGCTTCCCGCAAGAAGTTTTGGAAACGCTTCCTCTAAAAGACGTTTCCAGCTCTCCCCCTCATGTCCGACCAGAATCGGATAGAACCGACGCCGTTTTTCTGCCGCGTCCCGGTCTCCCGGTGCATCGCCGACCATCAGAATCCGCCCGGGCTCATACCCCATTTTTCTCAATTCACCGATGCAGAAAGCCTTGGTTCCCGCCTCCTGTGTCAGAAGTGTACTGCAGTCTTCGGCAAGATGATGTCTGCCCCATTCCGCCTCGACCGCCTCCCGGTTCGCGGACGACACCGCCGCCAGATCCGCCTGTTTTGCCATCGCATCCATCGCAGACTTCACATTCGGAAACGGCCGGTCCTCTGCCGGAAGCGCATGGATCGCGCGGTTGGTGCGGATGCTCCAGAGCAGCGCTTTTTCAAAACACGGTTATCACTCTTCTGCGTCACCGCAAGCAGCGCCGGGTTGGAGAGCTCCTTCGCCTCTTTTGTCCATGCCTCATACCCGCAAGTCCTCGATGTTACCGAGACCTCTTTCTCCACCTCCGCGAGCGCCAGCGCCAGTCCCTTGAACCGGTTGATACCGCGCGTGATGGAGTAGAGGTTGATAGAAAGCCAAAGCTCCATGCACTCCGCTTCATGCTCCGTCAGTCCGAATGTTTTGATCCACTGCGGTCCGAAGCAGGTTCTGTGCTTTACCTCCATCGTGTCCATCGCACAGCCGTCACTGTCAATGCACACGATACAATCACTTTTTTTCTGAAAATCAAAATACCCCATTGTTCCACCTCATGTATTGCCGCCTCTTCCGGCTCCTTTGCAAGCTTTTATACGCCGGAGTATGCCGCAAATGCTCCGTCGATCGGAATACATGCGCCATTGACAAATCCGCTTGCCTCCTCACATGCCAGGAACAGGACGGAACCGATCAGTTCCTCCACCTCACCAAAACGGTCCATCGGCGTATTGTTTAAAAATCTTGCCGGTTCTGGCTGTCGGTGTCCCATCCTCATTGAACAGAAGCTTTGCATTCTGCTGTGTGGAGAAAAATCCCGGTGCGATCGCGTTGCAGCGGATACCCACCTTGGAAAAATGCACTGCAAGCCACTCGGTAAAGTTGGAAATTGCCGCTTTTGCACCGGAGTATGCCGGAATCTTCGTCAACGGTGTGTAAGCGTTCATCGAGGAAATATTGATGATGCTCGCACCTTTTTTGTTGACCATATCAAGCGCAAATACCTGTGTCGGAATCAGGGTACCCATGAAGTTCAAGCTGAATACAAAAGAGACGCCGTCCGCATCCAGGTCAAAGAATGTCTTCATCTGTCCGAGATCCTCCGGCACAAAAATACTGTCGTCGGTCGTCGCTTTCGGGGTTGCCGCCGGCACCGTTGATTAAGATATCGCAGGTTCCGAAGTCCGCAGCGATCTGGTCTCGCCGCCTGTACGCTCGCTTTCTCAAGCACGTTGCACTTGTATCCCCTTGCAATATAGCCCTTTGCCGTAATGTCATCCGCATGCTTTTTTGCCGCATCCTCATTTAAGTCGAGCAGCGCTACCTTTGCGCCGGTCATTGCCATTGCCTCCGCAAGCACGGAGCAGATGACCCGCCCGCACCTGTCACAACAACCACCTTGCCTGTCAGATCAATCTGAAATGGTAACTTCATGTTCGTCTTCCTCCTGATTTCTATTTTTCTGATATTTATTTTTCTGATTCTTATTTTTACCTTTGAAGCCTTCTCCACAGCCTCAAATAATCCGTTGATATAGGTTGCTCCAAGCGCACGGTCATAGAGTCCGTAGCCCGGTCTTCCGGTCTCCCCAGATCATTCTTCCGTGATCCGGTCTCACATATCCGGTAAATCCATTGTCATGCAGCGCTTTCACAATCGCATACATATCCAGAGAGCCACAGCTGGAGAGATGTGCACGCTCCTCAAAACCATTCTCAAGCACTGCAACGTTGCGCAGATGTGCAAAATGAATTCTTCCCATTGCCGCATATTTTGCCGCCATCTTCACCACATCGTTCTTGTTCGAGCAGCCGAGGGAGCCGGTGCACAGTGTGATGCCGTTGTGCGGATCATCCACAAGACCGAGGAAACGATCAATGTTTTTCTCGCAGGTGATGATGCGCGGAAGTCCGAAAATGCTCCAGCACGGATCATCCTCGTGGATCGCCATGTTGACGCCGCACTCCGCTGCAACCGGAATCACTCTCTCCAGGAAATACTTCAGATTGTTCCAAAGATCATCCTCAGACATTGCGTTGTACTCTGCAACCACCTGCTTTAACTCTTCTCTGGTGTAGCTTGCATCCCAGCCCGGAAGTGTCAGATCGCTGTCACTCTGCAGCGGATTCACAGCATCCACCTGCTCCTGATAATATACCAGGGAGGTCGAGCCGTCCGGCAGCACGTGGTCAAGCTGTGTTCTCGTCCAGTCAAATACCGGCATGAAATTGTAGCAGATGCACTTTACTCCGGCTTTTGCCACACGTCTGATGTTCTCGCAGTAGTTCTCAATGTAGCGGTCGCGGCTCGGCTTGCCAAGCTTGATGTCCTCATGTACCGGAATACTCGATAACCTCAAAATGAAGTCCGGCATCCTCCACCTGCTTTTTCAGTGCTGCGATGCTCTCCCTCGCTCCACACCTCTCCGACCGGAACGTCATACACAGCCGTTACGATCGAGTGCATTCCCGATCTGACGGATGTTCTCCAGGGTCACCTTGTCATCTGGTCCATACCAGCGAAATGATAATTTCATAGTTTCCTCCGTTCTGCGGAAGGTCCTTTCCGCGCATGTGATATTTGCTTGTATACATGTCTATGATATTGCTCCATGTACTTTCTTTGTTTCTTTTCCTTGACTATATCATGCTTGTATACAAGCGTCAACATCCATCTTTCTTTTTTTTTCCGTTTTGTATAATTTTTGTATCGGTTTTGTCTATTATTCACACGTCGATGTTTCCGCAGGACTCTGCTTTTTTTCTTGTTGTATACAAGCGGGATATTTTCCGGCAGATTTTTCCTTGTTTCATCTTCTTGCGCCGTGTTCCGCGCACCTTGTTCTACAAGGACTTTTTCGAAATCCGCCAGATTCCGTCTACTGTCCTGCTCTGTTTTTTCATCCTGCCCCAAGGAACAAGCGTTCCCGTTTTTTCCCGATCCTATGTATGCATATGCAAGGTGCATCCGGGCCCGGAAAATAGATTGTAATTTGTTCCATTGGGATTTATATTAGAAATATGTTCACATTTTGAATGGTAAGAATGGACACCAAATTGTCCACAGAGGAGCATGTTATGAACGGAACCAGACATACCGGCACATCCGTTGCCGTTTATAAAGATTTAAAAGAACAGATTCTTCATCTGGAGCTGCCGCCGGGATCTGCCATCAGCGAGATCGACACGGCCGCGTTTCCATGTATCGCGCACCCCGGTGCGGGATGCTTTTAAAATGCTTGAGCGCGAGGGGCTTCTGGAGGTCCGCCCGCACATCGGTGTACATTCGTCTCCCCTGATCGACCTCAACATGATCTCCGACATTCTCTATCTGAGGGAGACCTTAGAGCAGGCGGTGTTAAGAGATCTGACCGCAGGGTACGACAAATCCCAGGAATTCCGCATCCGCCTGCTGTTGCAGCGCCAGTGCGAACTTGAACAGGATCTGCCCGCCGAGGAACTCGGCCGCGGCCTTCATCATTAACGACAACGAGTTCCACACAACGCTCTACGAGCTCGCCGGAAAACGTACCGTCATGGATTTTCTGACCGGAGTGAGCTCCCAGTACGAGCGCTTCCGCACCTTTTTGAATCTGGGCGACCGCGACAATCTATACTGCGAGCTGTACAACGACCATATCAAAATCTGGTCGTGTATCTCCTCGCGGGATTATGAGGGGCTCTCGGATGTAGTTTCCCATCACATCTACGACGGCTTCAATGCAAGCACCGAGATCATCTCCAGGCATCCGGACTATTTCTGTCCGTTTCACTAAAATATTTTAGAGCCAGCTCACAGAATCCGGCAATCCGCAGGCGGATTACGCCTGTCGGATTGTCTCACAGACGCGGTCCCACTCCTGTTTTAATGACGTCATTTTCTCCTGCAGTCCTTCGCGCGTTCCTGCACGTAAGAGCGCAACAATCGCCGCGCTCTGCTCAAAAAAGTCCCGTAATCCCCAGCGTTCCGGTCAGTCCTTTTTTATGGCATGCACCTGCTCCAACAGCTCCGCTTCATCCTGCTGCTCCAATGCCGCCCACGCCGCATCCATATGTGCATCCTCCGGCAGCTTTCGCAGATATTTTTCATAAATCGCCTGCTTTCCCATAAACCGTGCCAATGCGGCATCATAATCGATTCCGGCCGCGCGCAGTGCGTTCTCATCCATGGCAGTCTCCCCTATCACGCTTTTTATGATTAAGATTCTACTACCAGATGTACCAATACGCAAACACTTATTTCTTCATTTTCGGCTGGAAAATCAGGCTTGCCAGATAGCCAAACACCAACGCCGCCGATATGCCCACCGCGCTTGCCTGAAAGCCTCCCATGAAAATTCCAAGAAAGCCATATTGATCCACCGCCTCTTTCACGCCCTTCCACAATACATTTCCAAATCCGAGCAACGGCACGCTGGCACCTGCCCCCGCAAATTCCACAAACGGTTCATAGATCTGTATCGCTCCCAAGCAGTGTGCCAAGACACACCAGAAGCACCATGATGCGCCCCGGAAGCATTTTTTGTTTTTTCCATTAAAATCTGCACCAGCGCGCAGATCAGCCCGCCAACCCAGAATGCATTGACATAATCCATAGCATTTTTCCCCCTTTCTATCCCGCATGCTCGATGACGACCGCATGCGCAATTCCCGGCACCGTCATTCCCTCATTAAAGGAAACGGTGGAGAGCAGCGCTCCCGTCGGGACAAACAGGATTCTTTTCCATTTCCTTCCTCGATCTGCCGCATAAAATGTGCCGAGAGCGTCACTGCCGCACACCCGCAGCCGGAACCGCCGGCGCCCGTTCCCTGTTTGTCTGCATCGTAGATCTCAATCCCGCAGTCGGTGTGGATGCTGCTGATGTCATACCCTCCAGCTCTCGTCAGATCCCAGAGAATTTCCTGCCCGACTTTTCCGAGATCGCCGGTAATAATCTTATCGTAATCCGTCACGTTCCTTCCGAAATCCGACAGATGGCGGCAGATCACGTCACTGGCGGCAGGCGCCATAGCCGCTCCCATATTCATCGAATCCTTGATGCCGTAATCGACGATCTTGCCGGTCGTGATCCCCGTGATGCGCGCCTTGCTTCTTTTTTCCCGAGCACATAGGCGCCACTTCCCGTGACCGTCCACGTCGCCGATTTCGGGCGCTGGTTGGCATATTCCAGTGGAAACCGGAACTGCTTTTCCGCGCTGGCAAAATGGCTCGACGTCATCGCCACAACATAATCCGCATACCCCGCCGCCACGCACATCGCGCCCAATGAGAGCGCTTCGCCACAGGTACTGCACGCTCCATAAAGTCCGAACAGCGGCACCTGATAGTCCATGAGCCCGAAGGATGTCGCAATGTTCTGCCCGAGCAGATCCCCGAAAACAGATAACGGATGTCCTCGGTTTTTCAAGCCTGCCTTTCCGACCGCCAGCGTAAATGCTTCCTTCTGCAGGGTACTCTCCGCCTCCTCCCAGGTGTTCTGTCCGAACTTGTCGTCCTCGCCCACCACGTCGAAGCGGTTCCCGAGCGGTCCTTCGCCCTCTTTTTTCCCCCACAATACTCGCACTGCTTATGATGTAAGGAGCCTCCGCAAACGCGAGGCTCTGCTTCCCGACCTGTATCTCCATATCACTGCTTCCTTTCGCAAGACTTTTCCTTAGTATGCGGCGCACAAACGTGTATTATACCGGTAAAATATCATTTTGATTTTTCCTTCTTCTGTTCACAAATTTTCCGGTTGCAGTTCGACTTTTTCTGTTGGGAATATGGTTCGTTATTTCGGAAATTTTCCGCTGCCCAGAAATGATAGTTTGACTGTTCAGAAATGTTTTGCTGCCCGGCTGGGCGGGCGTGAAATTGGTTTGACTGTTCAGAAATGTTTCGCATGATCTTGAAATGATCGGACTGCTAGTCAAAAACGAAATTTGTTTTCGCCGGCAGACAAAAACAGAGGTGCATGCGAGTGCCGGATTTCCGGCACGCATGTGCACCCTCTTTTATCGTATGACCGCATCTGGTTGTGTTATCACTGACCTTCTGTGATCGTTGACCGTACTGTTATTGTCATCGATCCGCTGGAACTATTTGAATCATATTCATTATATGATGTTTCGCTGTCTTAAAAAATGCTCTCCTAGAAATCGACTTCTGTATCGTAGTAGCAGCACTTTAAGAGCTTTTCCATCTCTTCCTGGCTGGGCTGACGCGGATTCGATCCTGTGCAGGCATCCAGAATTGCATTGGCTGCAATCTCAGGCAGTCTCTCTAAGAATACTTCTTCCGGTACAAAGCCCTGCTCAGCCGGATAGCTGTCCGGTCCGTAGTTCTTAATACAGTGCGGAATCTTAAGATCATCATTCATGCCGCGCAGATATGTAATGAGGAGCGCCACTTTTTCGTCCAGCGTACCTCCGCCCAGTCCCATAAAATCTGCGATCTCGCCGTAGCGCTTTTTCGCGGTCTCATCCTTGGCATTGAATGCGATAACCTTCGGCAGATACATGGCATTAGCTGCGCCATGAATAATATGTGCACCGTAGTCGGCAAATGCGGCACCGGTCTTATGTGCCATAGAATGTACGATTCCAAGCAGTGCATTGGAAAATGCCATTCCAGCCAGACACTGGGCATTGTGCATGGCATCACGTTTTGCCATATCTCCGTTATAAGAGCCCACAAGATCCTCTGGATCATCTTGATCGCATGCAGAGGCAAGCGGATCGGTAAAATCACTGTTTGCAGTTGAAACATACGCTTCGATTGCATGTGTCATCGCATCCATTCCGGTGTGTGCCACCAGCTTCTGCGGCATTGTCTCTGCAAGCTCCGGGTCCACGATCGCCACATCCGGCGTAATCTCAAAATCTGCAATCGGATATTTGATTCCTTTTTCGTAATCCGTAATGATGGAAAATGCGGTCACCTCCGTCGCCGTTCCGGATGTGGAAGAGATCGCGCAGAAATGTGCTTTTTTGCGGAGCTTCGGAATTCCGAATACCTTACACATATCTTCAAAAGTAGTATCCGGATACTCATACTTGATCCACATTGCTTTCGCTGCATCAATCGGAGAACCACCGCCCATCGCCACGATCCAGTCCGGCTTGAATTCTTCCATTGCCTTGGCGCCCTTCATCACCGTCTCCACCGATGGATCAGGCTCAATTCCCTCAAACAGACAGACCTCCATTCCTGCTTCTTCCAGATACTGCTTTGCGCGATCCAGAAATCCAAAACGCTTCATGGAACCTCCGCCGACACAGATCATCGCGCGCTTTCCCCTCAAAGTCCTTTAAAGCCTCCAGCGCTCCCTTTCCGTGATACAGATCGCGCGGTAACGTAAACCTTGCCATATGCTCCTCCAATCCGCCACTTCCTGTGGCAACCATTTTTTGCAGCCTTTGCCCGCCGTTACTATCATACCCCAAATCCGGCGTCGTTTCTGCATATGTTAAGTATAACATATGCACAACCGGCGTGGCAATTCTTTCCGTTTCCATTCTGCAGGTTTTCAGCAAGAGATTTTCGCATCGTGCTCCGATATACCGTTCCCATGTTTCCGGCGTGGCAGGTTGGGGTGGGTTCCATGGGGCTTCACATCTAAAGCAGGTGACTCGGTTTTTAGTTTTTAGGTTTTTAGGGTTTTTAGGATTCTTACCGCCCGGGCTTGGCGGCATTCTTTCTGCCAGTCGCTTTCCGCTTTATACCACGCAGCATTTCTTTGTCCTCCGCACTTACACGGTATGACTCCAGCATTTTCTGAATTGCCTTATTATAGGTAAAATCATCCAGTTCATTTTTCAGCAGAAATGCCTGAGTCTCCTGCGGAAATTTTGCATAGGTAGTTGCAATTCCCCATGCAACTCCCATTTTGCAATAATAGCCCTCATGCTTCAGGCTGTTATATACGGCGAGCACACGGTCGATATATTCAGGCACCAGAAAATGATCCATCAGCATCACTGCCACAACCCGCTGTTCAAATTCACTCTTAGACGCGCGGTATTGCATCAAAAAATCCCACACCTCTGCCCGGTGCTTTCGGACAATCTTAAATGTAGAACAAAACCCATCATTGACTGACCAGTCGTGGATTTTCGGAATAAACGCTGCGGCATATTCCAAAAAGCTCCTCCATCTCCGCTTTCACGTAGCCAATCACAAGTCCCTGCAGCATGATCTCCTCGTAGCTGTCATCGCGTGCCTCCTTAAGATAAGTTCTCCAGTCTTCCTTTGCGAGCTGCTTCGCCAGCAAGCGCAGCACCGGAAGCCGCACTCCCAGAATCGAATCTGTCCCCGGAATCAGGGCTGCTGGTAAAATCTTTGAACTGCTTTTCCGCATGTTTCTCTAAAAAAATCACGTATCTGTTCGTTTGTCATTCTTTCCTCTCTTTGCACTGTCAATGAATTACTGTAAATGCGATTCTGTGTCTGCACTGTTTTCTGCGCACAATATGAATCTGTCAAGATTCATTATATCATCTTTTTGCGCTGCTTTCTGCGCATCCGAAGTTCCGCAGGAACTTCTAATATGAATCCGATAGGATTCATTATATCATACATCAACGATACCCCGGCAAAAGGAATTATCGCAATAAGCCTAGACCTCTTCTGGGTGATGTGTAATATTATTACAAACACACTTGGGGATTTCTAATAATATTACTTATCAAAGCAGGGCGCAATATGCTTATTGCGGCAATTCCATGCAAGCACGTTCGCATGGAACATATCCGTCCGCCGCACGTAAGCATGCGCATCCGTCTTTGCTTCATGCTCACTTTTGTCTCCGCGAACATTATGTTACAAACCGCGGATTCGGGTCTATGCGCGCAAAAACGTGCTCTCAAACCCGCAAAATGACAGAATAGTTGACATAACAACAGTATAAAAGAGTAAAACGGGTCTCAGACGCAAAAAAGCAGCTCTCAGACCCGCGAAATAGTCAAGAACGGGTCTCAGATGGCAAAATGTATCTCCCAGACCCGCAAAACAGCAGAATGGTCGACATAACACCAATGTAAAATGGTAAAACAGGTCCCAGATGCCGAAAAATGTCTCGGACCCGCGAAATAGTCAAAAACCTGTCTCAGACAACGAAATGCATCTCTCAGACCCGCAAAAATGCCCCGAAATGCAGTTTTTATAACCTCATTTTTTGCTGCATCCTCCCAGAATCAGTTTTTTATAACCTCATTTTCCTACTGCAACCGCTCTGGAATCAGTTTTTCATAGATCTCGCCGTCCACAATTCTTACCACACGACCCGCATGTTTTGCCACATTCAGATCATGGGTAATCATCACAATGGTATTTCCCATCTGATTCAGATTTTCAAAAAGCTTCAATACCTCTTTTCCACTGTTCACCTCGAGCGCGCCTGTCGGCTCATCTGCAAGTAGAATAGCCGGTTTTCCGACCAGCGCACGCGCAATCGCCACGCGCTGCTGCTGACCACCGGAAAGTTCATTGGGCTTATGTCCGATACGCTGTGAAAGCCCGAGCATGTCAATCGTGTCCATACTCGCCTCCTGAGCCTCCGCGAGCCCCATTCCACGCATCAGAAGCGGCATAACAATATTCTGCAGCACGTTGTAGGTCGGAATCAGATGATATTTCTGAAAAATGAAGCCTATTTTCTGATTACGGATTTTTACCAGTTCCTTTTCTTTCGCCTGTTCGATTGCCACGCCATCCAGCAGATAGTTTCCGCTGTCCATCACATCCATGCACCCGATGATATTCATGAGCGTACTTTTTCCGGAACCGGAAGGACCCAAAATGGCAAGATATTCTCCCTGCTTTTACGGTCAGCGACACATCTTTGAGCACATGGAGGGACTGCGTTCCCATGCGGTAGGATTTGTTGATATTTCTCATTGTGATTACGTCTGTATTTTCTATACTTTCTGCTTTTGTGATCGCGCAGATCGCCGGCTCCATATCCATCACTGCATCCATATCTCTACAATAACCTCCTCACCGTCTTCGCTGGTCTCTATCAGAAGCTTCAGCAGATCGCCAGCCGCCAGCCGCTGAAACGTCGTCTCGGTACCTGCCGTGGTGTGCACCACCGTGCTGACCGGAATCAATGTTGTCACACTTTTACCACTCATGCCGCCATTTCCGCCCGGTGCTCCTCCACCGTTACTTCCTGTTCCGTCCGATGTTGCATCGCCCGGCATGTCGCCATTTTCTTCCTGCGTCATCCCGTCCGACATCTCCGTGCTATCATTTGTTCCGGAAGTT
>VOFC01006151.1_pt1 | contig 11859 bp, 13 predicted proteins | sample 5384161 | NCBI WGS metagenome assembly VOFC01 (sample SAMN12384722, study PRJNA508395) | human gut metagenome | isolation source: healthy gut B | host: Homo sapiens | reverse complement strand
ACGAGCCTCTGAAAGATGTACTCAGAAGGTGGAAAAAAGTTCCCTTTTCAAAGACTGACTAACCTTTTATTTTCCTCTGTATACATTTTTATTTTGACTCTTCGGAGCGGGTTCAAACGGTTCGCAGCCACTCCACTCACATCGAGGCATAAAAAAGAAGGCTTTCGGCAGAACATCCAAATTCAAGAAAGCTCACAGTTTCATTTTCTACACTTCCAAGCTGACAGGCATTGTATCAAAGTTCTGGAGGTGAAGATTTCCAATTTATTTGAACTATACCGTTCAGCATGCGGGTAAACCTTTGGCGCTGAAGAACTGGTTTTACTTGTCGCAATATCCGTATGAGCGTTCACAGGCAGCCTTTCAACCAATTGTTGCCCGCTGTTATTCTTGTCAAATGTGATACTTGCGTCATGCAAGACTCTTTAACTGTTCGAACTATTTGTACTAACTTACGGCGGTAAGTACCTACTCGTTTATCCCGTTTCGAAGGTACGGGCGGTATAATGTCTTACTTTGGTTATTGACCATAACGCAACCTCTTCCTAAAAATCATGCCCCGCTAAACTAATCCATCAGTGTCCCAATAATTTCATATGTCTTTTTTAGTCTATTATTACCTGTTTTAACCTTCCTGTCAACTCGACTTACAAACATGTCAAAGCTATCCTTCAACTCAACCTACCCATTTGCAAGCTGTCAACTCAACTCTCCGTCATTTTTCAGCACCGAATATGCTATAGCAGTTAAACCACATTTTCAGGCGTATTATCCAATGTCAAAATCTGCTCCATCTCAAAATTCCCTTGTTTTCAAACGCTTTTCATACATCTACTTCTCGACTTGCAGCATCAACACGACACTCTCAACATGCCCCCGAGACACCACTATGAATATCGGGGCTCCTACTAAATTGGTCGCAGTCCGAAGGCTCCCGACAAAACAAATCTACCATTTACGTACCGACTATCTTTTTTTTTTTGATGTTATACGTTTTCTTGAAACGACTTCGTGCATTTGAATAAATCTTTGGCAGCTTTGATTCATCACCAGTCATCTTTGCTTTAACAATCTCAAAGCCTCATCTGGCGTAAAAGGAGCTAAACTTTGTTTTTTGTATTCCCCTGACATCAGTTGTTTGATAAAATTCAAAAGCTGTTCATCAGTCATGTTAAATACTTTTTGATAGTTTTGAACAGCACTTATTATTCCAGGTGGTATACATTGAATTCTGGATCTATGCGATCGAATAAATATCTACAAAAATTGAGGTTAAAAGCCATTCATCATTGGCGTCATAAGACAAAGACTTCACACATCATGTTTAATGCATCTTTGGTTTTACCCTCTTCTCCAAGAAAGGTCGCCATACGGAAACGACAATTCCTATAAAGTCCAAAATCACCGCGGGATGCGTATTGCATACTGATATTGTTTAAGTGGCCCCATATCTTATCGCGATATGACATATACGGCTGAGTATGAACAAGCTTACTCAAAGAGAATATATCCAAGCCATCAACAGGATTTTTGATGAATATATAGAATGCATGGTTCCTTGTTCACAGTTTCTGGCCATCAGTTACATAATATCTGGTCAAGTATGCTTTCCAACTCACTTGTTGAAGCCGAAAGCAACAACTCTATTTACGAGCTCCGCTTTTGCTCCAGAAGACTTTAAATTATGAGACTTTAGCAACTCCCTAAGTTCAGCTCCCTCTCAAGGTTATTGATCGCTGCCTTCTTACATTTGACAGCCAAAATCCTCTACTCCGCAACGATTCCAGAACAGATTCAGGATTTTGACCCCATAAGAATTCCACCAAAATCCTTGAAAAGACTTCACCAACAGTGTATTTCTGGCGCGTATGATAACATTAAAACCTCATGCGTGGATACAGTCCATTGCACTGGGGTTCCTGTTCCTGCAACTTTTACTAACAGGAATATCAGCCAAAGCACAGAAAAAGATACATTAACCTGGTTGGATGATGGCTTTTGTGAACCGATATTCTTTTTAGAAAATCAAATAAGCCCATATTGGAATGCCTCCTTCAATTCTTCAAATCCGTTTATTACTATCTATTGTCCCATCTGTTTGCTCGATTATTTCGATGAGTGTTATATCTGCCGGGAGCCACTGGACACTGTACAGAACATCTTTTGAAAGCCACTTTGGCAGCCTCCCGCCTCCAGGAGCTTTTGTAGCTCTCCGTCGACTACCTCACGCCCAGAAACAGTCCATCGAAAGAGGTGAAGCGTCGAAATAATTCGTATTCAATGGTTCCAATCGAGATCTCCAACTGTAAATCTTCGTATCCAGCTCTTCTTGTATTTCTCTTTGGCGCGCCTGCTGAGGTGTTTCGCCTTCTCCGATCTTGCCACCAGGGAACTCCCACTGGCCCTTAAACTCACCATAGCCTCTGGCCGTGGCAAATATCTTTTCTTCTCCTGCAGCGAATCACAAATGACTGCTGCTGGCTTTGACTGTTTTCATCTATTATCTCTGTAAATCGATGATAGTTTTTTCCTTTATGTAAGCAGCACGTGCATCAGATTCTTTCTTCCTAATCTCTTCGCTGGACCACTTGTTACCGACATGCTTTCGGATACTTTTCAAAGAGGGAAGCTTCAACTGTCTTTGTGATCTCACCTACACGAACTGTCTTCTTGGCTTTTTCACTGTGTGCTTCACGACCTGGCCGCAATACCGGTCATTTGCACTTGAGGTAGTGTTCTTAAAGCTGAGCCAGCACACCATTGAGTTCGTGCTTCTGTATGATTTTCTATCAGCCAGACTGGAAAATTCGATATTGATTAGCTTTGCCGGATATAGTCCGATTCCTTCGGTCCCTGCATAATCAGGATAATCGTTTGGCGTCAAAAATATGTGCTCCAAGAACCGTCCGACGAGCAGACCATGATGTGTTGCCTTCGACTTTATACTTCTTAGCGCATTCTTCGCATTCAATCACTACCGGGACCATCTTTATATCTGTTCCAGTCATCACACCATAACTGGTCTGCGTTATCTTGCCGCTTTACCACATGGGCAGGTGGCTGAGCAAGTATACATTTCTTCCCAACTCGTTACACTGCTCCTCCTGTGTCTTTTTCTTTCCGTAGCTTTTAGGGAAATACTCTTCCCGAGCTGCCACATATATTTATCTATCTCTTTTCAGGTTGTACTGGTCGAGACCGTAATATGACCTGAAATCGATAAGTGTTCCTTTGAACTTCAGTGGTCCTTTAAATCTGGAGTTTTGAATGATGCGAACTTATCTCGATCCCGGAAATAGCACAAAGCACCTTTTCCACATAACTATCATAAATAGGAAAAGTCCAGCGGCCGGTGATGGCTACAATACTTCGTTGCGAAGGAATAGAGAAGTTCTTCTCGACTCCGTTGATAGTAACTCTCTGTATGTCAGAAACTAGTGCCACATCGCCAGTCTTAAGACGATCATCAATCCCCAATGACAAGATGTGCTTTGCTACCGGATATACAGAAGATGTTTTTGCTGTAAAAGTCATTCAGTGCCGCAACCTTCAAAAGAATGTCGGACATATCTGTATTCTCTGGACAAAGCGTAAAAAGAAAAGCTTATCCATGCATCTTCCTGAAGGTAGTAGTTCTCCAGCTCATCCATGCACGAAGATAATACTCAACCTGTTCAGAGGACGGATTCGGCACATTCGATTTTCTCTCTTGGCCATAATCCTCACCACCCTTATTTCTTTGGATTGATTTTTCCACCAGTCACAATAACCACAGCTACGCTCGCTACCGTTGCTGCTCCAGCCCCAATGCCCTTAAGAACATTTTTTGCCGTCTGTGCATGCTGATTCCTACATGCTTCACAATATTTATGCTTATAGCCAGCAGGGAGCACCTTCCACGACATTTCTTGTTTTTTTACAAACTCTTACTTCAGAATCATTCTTCATTTTTTCTTCCTCCGGCTTCTCTTAGTCTCTAATAATTTTCGTATCGGGCACACTCAGGGAGTGCTTTTATCTTTTTTCACTTATATCAGGCAGAGTCTTCGACCAGTAATTCTTCGGTGCTGGATCAATCAAATCTAATCGCTGAACCAGTCCTGGAACAGAAGTGTATGTATCTTCAATAAAACCCGCATAATATGTAAGACTTTTTCCTTGCGGCCTCATGCTCTCAAGTTCCTGATATGCCATAGCTTCCGCAAAGGAAACCATGTTTACAGCGCAGAGGCTCTCTCGGATTTCACTCATTCTACCATTAATCTTTTCTGGTTTTGCACCAGAGAGAATCTTCTGTATAAAGTTTTCAGGCTGATCCTTGATAAACTCCACATTGCTTTTCTGGCTCAGCATGAGAAGATTTCTACTATCCTCGGCTGCTGCCGCTAACTGCATGAGTGCCATAGCTTTTAGTTCAGGATTCTTTTTATCTCCATTGCCTGCAATAACTTCTGCTGGCAACTATACGCTGTTGCCAATCGATCGTACTCTTGCCCCATTCGTACTTCTTCAACCGCAAGTTGTACTGCCTGGATCTCCTCGGCGATTTGTGCCATTTGCATTTGAGTAGAGAAGCTCGTCATTGCCTGCGTCATCTCTGGAGCCATCTGTACAGATTTCAGAGGAATCGTAGTAACGATCTTCTTGGTCTCCGGATTGATAAGATTTGCCATCAAAGAGCCATCCTTTTTGTCATTAGCTTAAGGGCTCCCTTGGCAATCTGCTGCTTCTGCTCATCTGTAAGTACAGCCTGCAATGTAACATCCGGTACTGCTGCTTTCATTGCATTGATAAAAGCCGGTGCTGTATATAACGCCTTCTCTATTTTAGAAAAAGTCGTCTTTGCACCTTTAAGCAGAGGCTTAGCTACTTCAGGCACCTGTCCGAAATGCTCTGCAAGTTCTTCTTTATATTCAGATGCATCAATTATTTCCACGTCTTCAGGTGGAATGATGATTGTTTCTTCGTCCATGTCAAATAATCCTTTCGCGATATTTCTATAATGGAGTCTGTAATTTTCGCGAGACTATCTCTTAACGTAGGTTAACTCGATATCGTATCCGAGCTGTTCCATCATCTTCACAAAGGTATTGTTTATGATCTTTTCTGGGCTCTTAATGAGTCGATTCACATAAGATGGAGATGTGCCTGCTTTTTCTGCGAGACTCCGCCTGCGTAGTCTGTTCTTCCACGCATTTTACCTTTACATCTATCTCGATATTATTCTTTAACATCCCTTTGATACCTCACTTGAGTTCAATACAGTTTCACTGTCAGTTCAATTTATTGTATCACAGAACTGTGTAAATTTCATCAAGAATTTGTAAACACAACGAAAAAGCGCCCCCGAAGGAGCGCCAGCAGGTGATATTCTTTATACATCGACCTCTACTTCCAGGCCGGATTTGAACTCGACGATTAGCATCTCGTCGCAAACTGTGATCTTTTCAATGAGCCTTCGCACCAGCGCTTCCGGTATTCTGTGACCGCTTCAACCTGTTCATCCAGGAAGGAAGCCAGGTCTTCAATGCGGTCCTGGACATCTTTTCGCATGGCTGCTTTCGTTAAGATAGCTTGGCGTTTCTCACGAAGCGTCATGATAGCATCGCCGATCTCATCAATCTTACTCTGATCTTTACCAGCATCGAGCAGCTCCGTCTGTTTCTGCTTCACCGCAACGTCAATCTCTGCGATCTTTGCATCTGTATCTTCCTCAAGAACGGACCGGATGTTCTCGCGTAATTCCGGCAAGATAGCATCCTTCCTGGACCAGGCATCATTTACTGCTGTAACCACTGCTGCCTGAAGAACATCCTCGTGGATTGTTCTGGCCGGGCAATCAATCCCGCTGCTCTTTTTAAGGACCCTACTCACGCAGCGCCACACTGTTGACTGGCACCCGTGGTTATTCCATTTTATTCTGCGATAGATGTCGCCACAATGTCCGCAGAAAACTAGGCTCGATAAAACGTACCGCGAGCTGTATATGCGCTTCTTTCCATCGGTCAGAATGTTTGCGCGTATGGCAATCTCAGCTTGAACCCGAAGAAATACATCTTTGTCGATAATCACCTCGTGGCTGCCTTCCACATAGTACTTTGGAGCAATGCCGTTGTTGTTTACACGCTTCTTTTCGAGGGTGTTAACTGTATAAGTCTTTTGAAGAAGTGCGTCGCCGATGTATTTTTCATTGGTGAGAATCTGTTTGATGTTGCTTTCATGCCATTTTTTATGACCGGCGCCATTCAAGACTCCGTCTGCTTCCAGGCTCCGCTTGATCTGTAGAAAACTCTTGCCATCCATGTACTCCGCGTAAATACGCTTGACGACAGCCGCTTTCTCTGGAACAATGACGAGCTTTCCGTCCTCGTCTTTTGTGTATCCGAGAAACCAGTTATGATTGATCTGCACCTTTCCTTGCTGGTTTCTAAACTGGATACCGAGGCGGACGTTTGCCGACAGGGATTCTGATTCCTGCTGGGCCAGGGCTGCCATGATCGTCATCAAAACTTCTCCCTTGGCATCCAAGGTGTTTATGTTTTTCTTTTTCGAAGAACACCGCAATGTTCATGTCCTTAAGCTCGCGAGTGTATTTCAGGCAGTCAACCGTGTTTCGTGAGAATCAGCTGATGGACTTTGTGAGGATCATGTCGATCTTACCGGCTTTGCAGTCCTCGATCATCCTGTTAAACTCATCTCGCTTTTTTGTGTTGGTGCCGGAAATACCATCGTCCGCATAAACCTCAACCATCTCCCAGTCGGGATTACTGTTTATGTAATTAGTGTAGTGTTCGACCTGAACTTCGTAACTGGATTCCTGCTCTTCAAATTCTGTGGATACTCGGCAGTATACTGCTACTCGTGTTTTCTGAACCTTGGCCGCCAGCTTCTGCGTACCAATGGAGCGCCTGGCCAGGATCACCGTAATGTTCTGTGCTAATGCCATTATCCGCTCACCTCACTGTGAATTAGGCTGTATGCGTACTCCGCTTGCCTGATAGGATTATCGTATTTTACCGGGACCCTCGGCATTGAGAAGGCGGTATGTCCTTTTGCCTTCTCGACTTTCTTTTCCCCTTCGATCCCGTCCCAGAGCTTTTCTCTACGGATTCTTTCTTCTTCAATCTGCCGGGCTGTCTCTTCCGTAAGAATTGGCGGATAAAAACTGTCACCAAGCAGCTTTTTGTTTTGGATCATCCGTTTGACCCCGCAGTGGCTCATGGTAAGTCCTACATCAGCCGCTGCCGCTGTTCTTCATCTGTAAGGGAGTCGTTTTCCTCGGCATAAACCGCCGGGTCCAGTAATCCTTTTGTGAAGAACTGCATGATCTGTTGCCGGCGCTCCATGTTTTTTTCGAGCAATGTTTCAATCTCATCCAAGCGCTCAAGTGTACCCTCGTCATTGCCTCTCTTTAACATCTCCGAATAAGGAACCAGGACCTTACCTCGTGCGAAGGTTAGCTTACTCATCATCGTTACGAAAGCAGCCTTCACCGGATCTTCTTTTATCGACATCATGCTGCAGGCGTTCATATCTTTTACATGCGTGTTGCAGGCAAAGCCAAATCGGTTACCGAGCTTTACGCGCTTCCAGGTGCCGCCGCACTCGCCGCAGATGATCTTACCTGACATCGCATATCTGTTTTTGTACTTGTCCGAGTTTTTTCTGAATTCCTTTTCCAGGCCATTTGCTTCGATGATGGCGTTGGCCGCATCAAAAACCTCGTGGCTTACTATTGCTTCGTGATGGTCTTTCATGTAGTACTGGTTCTTCTCGCCGCGATTTACATGCTGGTTAAAACGATCATCTGTGTAGGTCTTCTGGAAAACTACATCACCGGTGTACTTCTCATTTCGAAGCATCCGTTAATCACATGTCCTTCCCAGCGTCCACCACGCTTAGATTGCACACCTTTTCGATTCAGTTCCTTGGCTACCTCAGCCGGAGATTTACCGGCGAGTATTTCATCAAAAATCCAGCGAACAATTTCTGCCTTCTCTGGCTCAACCACCATTTCACCGTTCACATTTTTATAGCCGTAAGGAGGATACCCGATCTTGAAGGACCCGTTCATAAAACGCTTTTGTATGCTCCAGGTCTCATTTTCGGAGATGGACCTTGATTCGCTTTCTGCCAAACTCGACAAAATGGAGAGCAACAGCTCGCCCTCCATCTTCCCGGTATCAATGTTCTCTTTTTCAAAGTAAATGTAGATACCGTCCTGACAGAAACTTACGGACAATCTCAATGCTGTCAACCGTATTTCTGGAAAAGCGGCTGATAGACTTTACGATGATATAGTCGATCATGCCTTTATCGCAATCTGCCAAAAGTCGCAGAAGGCCATCACGCTTTGCCAGCTTTGTACTGGTCACCCCTTCGTCGTAATAGAGACCAGCATATTCCCATTCTGGTCTTGCCTTAATGTATCGCTCGTAATGATTTTTTCTGTGTATCAAGACTAACGAGCTGTTCATCAGAATCAGTCGACACTCTGGCGTATGCTGCTACACGGAGTTTTTTATTGTTCTTCACCCCCGGCTGCCTCTATTTTCGTTATCTTCTTCATTGCCTCACCGCCTTTCATAGTAGGGGTAGTGTATTAATCACTCTAAACGCCCGAATTAGCAAGCAATTTAGCGGATTATCTTCGATATAAATGGAGAGAAAGACCGGCGATTTTTGGCCATGATTTTGTCGAATTCTTCTACAGATATAAAGCCCTTATCAAGTAGTTTTCTTGTCATCTGTTCGGCAAGGATATAGTTGTACTCGTTCTGCATTTCAGCGTCTGTAGGCTTTGGAATGTCGTTATATGAAATCTCGCCGCCTGCGATCTTTGTTACCTGCATAGAAAACACCTCCTACCAGGTAGCCCCGGCGGGAGGTGAAATCTGACGGTTTCTTAGTCTTTCATATAAAAATCGCAAACATATCCATCGGCTCTTAGGATCAACCCTTCGGCCCAAGGTGGAACCTTGCTCATCTGCTGGCACAGGACTCCAAGGCTCATGGCAGGATCAGCTTCGATGATCAACTCGTCATGAACATGTGCCACAATACTGCAGCAACGCAGAGTCTTCATGGCATACATCAAAATATCTCTGGAAGTAGCCTGGACGATATTCTCGACGAACTTTGGACCGTAGCTTTCGATACGTTCCCATTTCTTCGTGCCGCCTACGCCTTCATAAGTCACAGATTCACCCCGAAACGATTCTCACCCATACGCGGCTTCACGTAGGAAAGCGTTCTGCCAGAAGGCAACGTGATAAACAGCATCCCGCTCTGATAAAAAGAACTTCACGCCCTTAACAATCTGCGGTTCCTTATTGCGGATCACCTTTTTTACCGCGCTATCCACGTCCCACCAAAAAGCGGACAATGTTAGGGATTTGATTGTCTCCAAGCATTTACAAGCGGCTGTAACTCCTCTTCATCAAGCCCCATATCAAGTACCCATCGCTTTTTAATGCGCCGGTAGAACCACCATACCCGAGCGCCAATTCTGCGATTTTGCCTTTCTGACGCAGGTGTCCGTTCACACCATGCTTTTCAACCGGGACCTTAAACATCTGGCTGGCCGAGGCGCAGTAAATATCTCCACCGTCGACAAATACCTTAGTGCGCCAATCCTCGCCTGCAAACCATGCAATAACCCTGGCTTCGATCGCCGAGAAGTCAGCCACATAAAATCTCTTGCCATCCGCCGGCACAAACGCAGTGCGAATAAGCTGTGAAAGTGTATCCGGGATATCATCGTAAAGAAGATCCAGCGCTTCGATATTTCCGTCACTGACCAGCGCTCTGGCCTCAGCAAGATCGGTCATATGATTTTGCGGGAGGTTTTGTAACTGAACAAGCCTTCCAGCAAAACGGCCTGTCCTATTGGCCCCATAAAACTGAAACATGCCTCGACAACGGTCATCCGAGCAGGCTGCGTTTTCCATTGCCAGATACTTCTTCACCGAGGACTTCGCAAGCTGCTGCCGGAGCGATAATGCTTCCGACACTTCACCATCAGTCTCATCGATAAGAGCAGCTACGACCTTCTTACCAAGCGTCTCTGTCTCTAACCCGTTATCTGAAAAGCCACGACTTCATTTGCGCGACGCTGTTTGGATTATCAAGGTCAGTGAGCTCCTTCATTTCTGTAGTCAACCGGTCACGGATATTTCATCAATTGCAATGGCCTGTTTTACAAATGGCATGTCTACACGAATACCACGATCGTTTATTTCCTGATCAAGATGATATTCATCCCATACTTCATCAGGCACCGGGAATTTTATAAGCTTTTCCTGGATCTGCATTTCTGTTTCGACGTCACGGATGTTGTAGGCTTTATATCTGGCCCACTTCTCAGGATCGTGTTCCGGCATATTACGGGTACGACCACCGTTTGCTTTTGTCGGATTGCATGGCACCGAGAAGTACCGAATTAAATCTTTACCCTCTGTCAGCTTTTGCTTCTCAAGTTGCACTGGTCAAGAAAAATTGGACACGAATGTTTAGTAAATAAAACAATAAAATTGTAAAATTATACACGCTATAAAAACTCTGCCACAGCCACTTTAAAAATCATCAGACAGTCCAATATCGATGCTATAGACATAGGAACAACTCAAGGCGCATAGACCTCCGATATTGTTTCGAGTCAAATAATTCAAGGCATAGGCTGGCCGCTGTTCATTAAAAAATGTGATATATTCATTGATTTCTGCTTCAACAGGCCTATCCCCTGTGACATGGAAGTCCATGAACAATTCCGCCTTGATCCATCCGTTGATGGATTCCATGGCTCCACTATCAGTCGGCGTTCCCGCCCGCGACATAGAACGGGTAACATACATCGGCAAAAAGATCATTATAGGCTTTAGAAGCATATACAGAGCCTTGGTCAGAATGAAGTATCATCTGATATTCAGGATACTGCTTCTTCAACTCAAGAAGCTCCTTCAAGCCGCTTATATAGGTCATGCGGTCTCCGCGCTTAAAAGAAAGCGAGTGACTGACAATCTCATTATTCCACAAGTCCATGTATAAGGTCAGCTCGTAATAAACACCTTTTACCCGAAAGGCTGTCATATCACTTTACGATACACTGCAGCGGCCCATCAATCTGCAACTCTGACAGAAGAAGATTGGGAAATACTTTTCCGGCAGCGCCAGGCTTTTTGTATTTATAATGCTTCGCCTTCACTTTGATGCCAGCACTTATGCGCATAGGGATTAGATAATATAATACCTTTATCCAAACGGATTTTAGCATTCAGCCATCTATAGCCATGCGATGGATACTGGACGTGATAGGCCTGGAAAAGCTGGACATTCTCAAGAAATGCTTTGGTTTTTGGCGATGGATTCCCAAGCAGCTTCTTCCAATGGTAAAGCTGCTTCGATTAATATTCATCAGTTCACACAATAGTTTTACTGGAAATTCTCCAGATAATTCAAGGATTATTTGATATTCTTGCTGCTGTATCGAATGATAGAACCATCCCCTTCACTTCGTAGCCTTTTTTTAATCGAGCTTCTGCGATACGTGCTTTTTACAAGAGCTTGAATCAATTCTTCCTTTGTCATAGCTTGATATGCTTCCAGGTTCTGTGATGGATGCAGACTTGGAGATTTGCTTGTGGATAATCCTTTCTCCTTTGCGGCAGCAGTTGATTCAAATCCCGATACATGCGCATGTAAGAACGGGCGGTATTTTCTCCGATATCATATTCTTCGGCTGCCTGGTAACGGGTGAGTTCTCCTTCATAAATCCTGCGGCCTATGTTTAATTTCTCTTCCTTTGTGTATTTCATGGTAAACCTCCTGCCCTCTTGAACTACATCTTGTTCATTATTTAGA
>VOFC01002822.1_pt1 | contig 11873 bp, 18 predicted proteins | sample 5384161 | NCBI WGS metagenome assembly VOFC01 (sample SAMN12384722, study PRJNA508395) | human gut metagenome | isolation source: healthy gut B | host: Homo sapiens | reverse complement strand
CGTTGTTGTAGTTGGTGATGTACGTCGGGTCCTCGGAGAGAATGTAGCCGACGAGCTGGTTGATGGGGTTGTAGCCTTTGACAACAAGGGAATGATACACGGAAGTAAGGATCTCCTTCATTTCTGTTTTGTTGTCGATCGCATTAAACCGTCTGGTTGCGTCTTCCATGCGAAGCCCTCCCTTATACGAGTTCTTGTGCTCATTATACCAAAAAACACAAGTCTGTAAAGCCACTTTTCCAACCCTTATCAAAAAAAGTTCTGAAATATTTCTTAAAATATTCCAAATCCCGGCGCTGCTCAGCGGATGGTCGCGTTAAAGGTTTCCTTGAGCGCCTTGAGCACGCTCTGCATCGTCTCCTCGGCGTGGTCGTCGGTGAGCGTCTGGTCGTCGGCACGCAGCGTCAGCGAGAAGCGACGCTCTTGTAGCCGGCCGGGATCGGCGCGCCGGTGTACACGTCAAAGAGCTCGCAGCCCTTGAGATACTGCCCGCCGGCGGCGAGGATGCACTGCGAGAGCTTGGCGACCGGGATGTCCGCGCTGCAGACAACGGCGATGTCACGCGTCACGGCCGGGAAGCGCGGCAGCGGCGTGTAGACTGGGGTCGCGCCGCGGGCGGCAAGCATACCATCAAGCTGCAGCTCGGCTGTGTAGAGCTCTGTGTCCACGCCGTAGTTTGCTGCCGCAAGCGGGTGGATCTGGCCGAGTACGCCCAGCAGCTTGCCGCCGGCGTAGACCTTCGCGCAGCGGCCGGGGTGGTAGGACGGGTTGCCGTGCTCTGCTTCAAACGTCACGTCCGTGATGCGCAGACCGGCGAGGATGCGCTCGACCGCCCCCTTGAGCCGGAAGAAGTCCATGCCGCCGCCGTAGCCGCCAAGGCACAGCAGCTTCGGCTCGTCGGCCATACCGTCGGGGCGGGCAAAGTAGACTTTACCGATCTCGTACAGGCGCACGGCCTTGTTGCGGTAGTTATAGTTGCGCGTGAGGATCTCAAGCATGGACGGCAGGATGGTCGTGCGCATGATGGAGGTATCCTCACCGAGGGGGTTGAGGATCTTCATGGAGTTGCGCAGCGGGGAGTCGGCCGGAGACGGATCTTGTCGTAGTACGAGGGGCTGATGAACGAGTAGGTGATGATCTCGCTGTAGCCGAGCGCGCGGCCATGCGCCGATGCTGCGCTCTGCCTGCTGCGCATCGCTGTAGCCGCCGCTGGTGGTCTGGCCGCGCATGAGCGTGCAGGGGATGTTGTTATAGCCGTAGAAGCGGGCGATCTCCTCGGCGATGTCGGAGTAGTGCTCCACGTCGCCGCGCCAGGAGGGGATGATGATCGTGTCGCCGTCGAGCTCGAAGCCGAGCGCGAGCAGGATGCGGCGCATCTCTGCCTCGGACACGTCCGTGCCGAGCAGGCCGTTGACCTTTTCCGGCTCGAGCTTCACGGTCTTGGGCACGATGGGCTCGGGCAGCACGTCGATGGTGCCGCGCATCACCTCACCGCAGCCGAGCAGCTCCACAAGCTCGCATGCGCGATCCACGGCGCGACGGTGTTCATCGGGTCAAGCCCCTTCTCGAAGCGGCCGGAGGCCTCCGTGCGCATGCCGAGCGCAGCGGCCGTGCGGCGCACGCTCGTACCGTTGAAGTTCGCGCCTTCAAAGACGACCATGGCCGTGTCGCCCACGATCTCGGAGTTGGCGCCGCCCATGACGCCGGCGACCGCAACGGGCTTCTGCTCGTCGCAGATGCACAGCATATTCGGCGTGAGCTTACGCGCATTGCCGTCGAGCGTCTCGATGGTCTCACCCTCGCGCGCGGTGCGCACGATGATCTGCTTGCCGCCGATGCACGAGAAGTCGAACGCGTGCATGGGCTGGCCGTACTCGAGCATGACGTAGTTGGTAATATCGACGATGTTGTTGATCGGGCGCACGCCGCTGTTGCGCAGGCGCTCGCGCATCCACGCCGGGGACGGGCCGATCTTGACGTTGCGCACCATGCGCGCGGTGTAGCGCGGGCAGAGCGCGGGATCGTCGATGCGGATGCTGACATATGATCGCGAATGTCCTCGCCGCAGCCGGGCACATCGGGCGTGTGCAGCTTAAGGGGCTTATCAAAGGTCACGGCGGCCTCACGTGCCAGACCGATCACAGACAGGCAGTCCGGGCGGTTGGGCGTGATCTCAAACTCGACCACGTGGTCGTCCGCGCCGATGACGGCGGCGATGTCGTCGCCGGGCTCACGCCGTCCTCCTGCATGACCCACAGACCGTCCTCGATGGCGTAGGGGTAGTCATGCAGCGTCAGACCGAGCTCCTTGAGCGAGCACATCATGCCGTTGGGAGCTCGCCGCGCAGCGTGCCGGCGTGGATCTCCTTGCCGTCGGGCAGGAGGGAGCCGTCAAGCGCGACGGGTACCATGTCGCCGACCTTCTGATTCTGTGCACCAGTCACGATCTGCAGCGGTTTATCACCGCCCACATCGACCTGACAGACCCACATGTGGTCGGAGTTTGTGTGGCGCACCATCTCCACAATGCGGCCCGCAACGACGTTCGGATGTGTCGTGCAGATCCGTGAACGTCTCCACCTTAGAGCCGGAGAGGGTCATTGCCTCGGAAAAGTCGTGGTCGGCCCAGGCCGAGCAGTCTACGAATTCATTGAGCCATTTTCTGCTTAAAATCATGGTAGCCTCTCCTTTCTCAGAACTGCTGCAGGAAGCGCACGTCGTTTTCGAAGATCAGACGCAGGTCGCTGATCTTAAAGCGGCGCATCGCCAGTCGCTCCAGACCCATGCCGAAGGCCCAGCCGGAGTAGACGTCCGTGTCGATGCCGCAGCCCTCGAGCACCTTCGGGTGGATCATGCCGGCGCCGAGGATCTCGATCCAGCCCTCACCCTTGCAGGTGGGGCAGCCCTTGCCGCCGCACTTGTGGCACTGCACGTCCATCTCGCAGCTCGGCTCGGTGAACGGGAAGTGGTGCGGACGGAAGCGGGTAACGGTGTTCTCACCGTAGAGTTTGCGCACGAGTGTGTTGAGCGTGCCCTTCAGGTCCGCCATCGTGACACCCTTGTCGATGACCATGCCCTCGATCTGGTGGAACATGGGCGAGTGCGTGGCGTCGACCTCGTCCTTGCGGTAGACACGGCCGGGGGCGACCATGCGGATCGGCAGCGGCTTGCTCTCCATGGCGCGCACCTGCATCGGGGAGGTCTGCGTGCGCAGGAGAATGCGGCTGTCCTCGGTCAGATAGAACGTATCCGACCATTCGCGGGCGGGGTGCCCCTCGGAGGTGTTGAGCTTGGTGAAGTTATACTCGGCCTCTTCAATCTCGGGCCTTCGAGGATCTCGAAGCCCATGCCGACGAAGATGTCCTTGATCTCATCGAGTACGATGTACATCGGGTGCTGGTGGCCGAGCTCCGGTGCTTTGCCGGGCATGGTCACATCGAGCGTCTCGGCCTTGAGGCGCATCTCGAGCATACGCGCGTTGAGCGCCTCACGGCGCTGCTCGAGCGCTTCCTCAAGCTCAGCGCGCACCTGGTTTGCCAGCTGGCCCATGGCCGGGCGCTCCTCCGCCGACAGACGGCCCATCTGCTTGAGGATGGCGGTCAGTTCACCCTTTTTGCCGAGGTACTTCACGCGCAGGTTTTCCAGCGCGGTGATGTCGTCCGCCTGCAAAATGGCGTCGACAGAAGCCTCGCGCAGCTTCTGCAGCATTTCTTTCATGCAAACAACTCCTTCGTTGCAAAGTTTACGTGGTCGGTCGTGTTCTTGCCGGATGCGGACAAAAAAAGATCCTCCCGTCCCACATACAGGGACGAAAGGAAGCTTCCGCGGTACCACCCGAATTCGGCGCATGTGCGCCGCACTCTGTGCGCGGTAACGGGCGGACCCGCCGGGGATTGGCCGGAGCTCACGGGCGAACGAAGTACGTTTCTCGCAGGACGCTCTCAGCCGATGGCGTCCCTCTCTGGCGCGGAACCTTGGTACTATTTTCCCGATCCAAGCAATAAACTCAATAACAAAGCTATTTATACCACACTTCGCGCCACAAATCAATGTAAAAGGGGAAGAAAATTTGACGTGGGGATTTGAAAACGCTATAATAATTGCTGAAAAACCTCCCTTTTCCGTCCGGGAGGCAAGCTATGCATCGCATCGAACCGTGCGCGCCGTATCTGCCGCGGCGCGCGTCCGATACCAATAAATATGACTACGGCCGCGTGCTCATCGTCGGCGGCTGCGTCGGCTACACCGGCGCGCCGACGCTGTGCGCCCGCGCGCCCTGCGCTGCGGTGCGGGGCTGGTGTCCGTCGGCGTGCCGGAGGCGATCTATGCGATCACCGCCGTGAAAAACGACGAGGCGATGCCGTTCCCGCTTCCGTCGGCGGAGGGGAAGCTGGCGCGCGATGCGTCTGCGGCAGGCAACCCCGGCATGGCCAAGGGCGGCAGCGGCGACGTGCTGACCGGCGTCACGGCGGCGCTGCTCGGGCAGATGGCGACGGAGAGGGGGCCGTCACCGCGTGCGCCGTCCACGCCGGGGCGGGCGACGTGTGCGCGCAAAAACTCGGCGAATACGGCATGACGCCCTCGGACATCATCGAAGAGCTGCCGTATATTTTCAAAACGATCACGGAGTAAAGATCATGAAGCGGACGATTTTGTTCGCACTGATGATACCCCTGCTGCTCACCGGCTGCGGTGCGCGGCGGGACGCGGAGAACTGGAAAGCGTTTGCCGAGACGGTCGAGACCGCGGAGCGGATATCGTTCCACGCGGAGATCACCGCGCACTGGGAGGACAGCTCCGCCTCGTTCGGCGCGGACGTCGCGCGTGCGGGCGGCGAAACGCACATCACGCTCACCGCGCCGGAGACCGTTTCCGGCATCGCCGTCCGCGCGAAGGACGGCGAGACGGCGGTGGAGTTTGACGGCGTGATCCTCGCTCGACGCCGGGCGGAGCGAAACGCTCTCTCCCTGCGGCGCGCCGCAGCGCATGCTCGCCGCGCTCACGCAGGGCACGATGGAATACTGCGTCTCGTCCTCGGCAGCCTTCACCGGCCCGGACGGTGAGAGCGTAACGCCGGGCGGGACGAAACCGGCGCGCTCACCGGCGCGGAGATCACCCGCGACGGGCGGAAGATCCTACGCTGGAGATCACGGATTGGGTCATGGGAGTAAGGCTCCCTTGTGTAAAGGGGGCTGGCAGCCGGCAGGCTGACTGAGGGATTGTCCTTTTCGGCTTTCTGAAAATCCGACAACCCCTCCGGCAAAACAGAAAGTTTTGCCACCTCCCCTACACAGGGGGAGAGGCTTCAAGCAGAAAGGAGCATCCTTTTATGGATACACGTAAGACAAGGACATGGGCGGAGGTTTCGCTCGGCGCGCTGCGGCACAATGTGGAGGAAATGCAGCGCGCGCTGCCGGACGGCTGCGGGCTGCTCGGCGTCGTAAAGGCGGATGCCTACGGCCACGGCGCTTCCGAGATCGCCGCGGCGCTGCGTGAGTGCGGCTGCCGGTATCTCGCCGTCGCGTGCCCGCAGGAGGCGCTTGCTCTCCGTCAAAGCCGGAGAGACGATGCCCATTCTCATTCTCGGCGCGGTGGACGCGGCGTTCGCGTCCGACATGGCGGCGAACGACATCACGCTCTCCGTGGAATGCGCCGAAAAGGGCCGCGCCCTCTCCGCGGCGCTGCGCGGCGGCGAGCGGCTCCGGATCCACCTGAAGCTCGACACCGGCATGGGGCGTCTCGGCTTTCGCGTGCAGGACGAGACCGCGCTGCGCGAGGCCGCCGCGGTAGCACAGCTGCCGAATCTGGACGCCGAGGGGTTTTCACCCACTTCTCCGTTTCCGACACGCCCGGCGAAGAGGAATATACCGCCGCGCAGCTCGCGCTGTTTCTCTCCGCGGTCGAAAAGCTGGAAGCCATGACCGGCCGCCGGTTCCCGCTGCGCCACTGCGCCAACTCCGGCGCGGTGCTTTCGTGGCGCGATAAGGGCGCGGCGCTCGATCTCGTCCGCCCCGGCCTTCTCACCTACGGCGTTTACCCGGACAGCGAGCGCGGCGGGCTTTCGCTCACGCCGGTCATGGCGCTCAAAAAGCCGCGTGAGCGCGATCACGCATCACAAGAAGGGCGACACGATCAGCTACGGCCGCACATGGACGGCGGAGCGCGACTGCACGCTCGCGGTGCTCCCCGTCGGGTACGCGGACGGCTTGCAGCGCTACCTTTCCGGAAAGCTTGAGGTGCTGCTGCGCGGGAAGCGCGTAAAGCAGGTCGGGCGCATCTGCATGGACATGTGCATGCTGGATGTGACCGATATTCCGGACGCCGCCGTGGGCGACGTTGTCACGGTGTTCGGCTGCGGGGACGACGGCGCGCCGACGGTCGCGGAGCTTGCCGCGCTCGCCGGGACGATCCCCTATGAGCTGCTCTTGCGGCGTATCGCTGCGTGCCGCGCATCTATACGGAGAACTGACACTTTGCCGACAAAGAAGGGATGGCCGCGTGCCATCCCTTCTTTCTCTTTATTCGGCATTCTTCCGCAGCAGGACTGTGAGCTCCCCGCTGGTACCTGTGATTCACACCTTGTCCCTCCGGGACGATGGCACGCACCGTTTCCGCCGTATACGGATGGAACACCATCCCCTTCCATTTCCCGGCGGTATACACGTAGTCTCCGTCCGCGTTTACACGGTGCGGTTCCGTCCGGTATTCTTCGTCCAGCGGATCCAGCGTGAAGATCACGATGCCGCCCGGCTTTGTGATGCGGCAGAGCTCTTTACCGCCGCGGCAGCCTCCGCGCGGGCAGATGATCCAGAACGTCCCGGCAGACCACGCCGTCAAATGTCCCGTCGGCGTATCCGGTCGAGAGGATACCGGCGGTTTTCAGCTCTGCCGCCAACGCCGCTTTCTCCAGCAGGGTCTGCGCGATCTCCACGGCGCGCGATGAAACATCAAAGCCGCAGACAGAAAAAAGCCGTTTGCGGCGAGCTTCATCGCATACGCCCCGCAGCCGCAGCCCGCGTCACAGACGGTTTTGACTCCGTGCCGGTGCAGCGCACTGATCAGCGCATCCGGTGCCATATCAATCGATTGAACATATCCCGCGACCCGCCCGGATCGACCCGTTTCCAGGAGTGTTCCCCAAAAGCGTTCCATAGTATTTCTTTCTCTCCTACTGCCCGGAATAAAACCCAATCGAAGCCCAACGGAGTGGGTTCGATTCGAAAAGGAAGAAGGAGCCAACATAGTGCAGTTTTCGCCGTGAGCCGGAAACGGAACGGTGTTTGCTCCTTTGATGGAACCAAATCGAAGCCCAATGAAATGGGTTCGATTTGGAAAGGAAAAACAACACCATCGGTCGATCGGACGCCGCCTGCGGCGGCTGATGACCTTAAACACCCGAATCGAAGCCCAACGGAGCGGGTTCGATTCGGAAAAAGGAAGAAGGAGCCAACATTAGTGCAGTTTTCGCCGCAAGGCGGAAACGGAACGGTGTTGGCTCCTTCTGACGTCTTGGCACGTCTGCCCGGGCTCGAACCGGGGACCTCGGGCTTAGGCGCAGAAATGTATCATTTCCATCTGAGACAATTCTAGCCACGAATCGTTAAGAAATGATGCAGAAACGGGCAGAAATCAGACGGTTATAATTGTTATAAGTGCGTTCGAGTCAAAACGGGATTGCCAGAAACAAATCTTGTTCGTTAGAAAAAATAGTGCTGTGTTAGATAAAAATTAGAAATAGCTAATAAAGGCGTTAGGTATCATTTCCCTTGCGGTCATATTTTAGGGAAATCAGCATCAAAGTCAATATCATTTATCCTGCTTAGTCGTATATCCAATTTCAAATCTCCCTGTTCATCAAGTTTGTATAAACGCAGGCATTGCTTGCCAAGTGTAAACTCAGCTGCCCTGCCGCTCTTGCTCACGGTGTTTCTGAAAATGCAGTTCACATGTAGCAGAGAGAAATGTTGACATTTCAACATCTACGTGATAAGATTCGCATGTTGAAACTTCAACATTCTTGGAGAAGGGAGGTAACCATGCAGGAAAGATTTGAGACATTTACAGTTTTAATCAACCGAATCAGCCGTGATATCCGAAGGATAAAAAATCAGGAGATGGCCGCATATCATCTGAGAAGCGTCCATGTATCCTGTCTGTACTACATATATTCACTGAACGGCGTGACCTCGGCAGAGCTGTGTGAGCATTGCGAGGAGGACAAGGCGACCATTTCCCGTGCGTTGGAGTATCTGGAAAGTAACGGATTTATCGTCCGGAATTCCGGGTGGGCTAAACGGTACAGAAGCCCTCTGCTCTTGACTGAAAAAGGTCAAGAGGCCGGCAAACGGATTGCGGAGAAAATCAGCGCCGTCCTTGATACGGTCAGCCGTACCCTTACGGAGGACGAACGAGCGACATTTTACCGCACCCTTTCTGCCATCAGCAGAAGCCTTGAGGCTATCGCTCAGAATAGCGAAGAATAGGAGATTGACGAAATTGAAAACAAGGATTATTGTTGATTCCACTGCGGACTTGGTTCCTGAGATCAAAGCACGGGTATCTACGGTTCCCCCTCACCGTTCATTTCGGGCAGGAGGAATACATTGATGGCGTGACCATCGACAATAGAACATTTTATGAAAAGCTCATCGAGAGCGATGTGCTGCCCACCACCAGTCAGGCAACGCCGGACGCCTTTATAACGGAATTTGGAAAGGTCAGGCAGGCGGAGGAAGCCGCCGTTGTTATTACCCTTGCATCCAAATTTTCCGGCACATATCAAAGCGCCATGATCGCGGCGGCGGATTATGAAAACATTTATGTTGTGGACGGCACCAGCGCAGCGATGGGAACCGGGATTCTGGTAGAGCTTGCGTTCCGCCTTTTGGATGCAGGAATGACCGCAGAAGAAACTGCGCAGGTACTGGAGGAAGAGAAGAAAAAAAATCATTGTTGTGGCACTGGTGGATACCCTCGAATACCTCAAGCGGGGAGGCCGCATTTCAAAGACCGCCGCATTCGCCGGAGGGGTACTGAATATCAAGCCCGTGCTTTTCCGTTATTGACGGCGAGATTCACCTGCTGGGAAAAAGCTCGCGGCTCCAAAATGGGGAACAATCTGCTCGTTCAGGAGATCGACAAGGCCGGCGGCATTGATTTCAGCAGACCGGTTCTGCTGGGCTACAGTGGAATTTCTGACGCGCTGCTGCTAAAATATATCGAAGACAGCCGTCACATCTGGGAAGGAAACCTGAAAGAAATTCGCTATACGACCGTAGGAAGTGTGATCGGAACCCATGCGGGCCCCGGCGCCGTTGTGGTAGCGTTTTTCAAAAAGTAAAAATGGGAAACCGAAAGAATATGCGAAGGCGGGCAGGCACAAATTGTGCTTGCCCGCCTTGTTGTAAAGTAAATCGAAGCCCAGCGGAGCGGGTTCGATTCGGAAAAGGAAGAAGGAGCCAACATAGTGCAAGCAGTTTTCGCCGTGAGGCGGAAACGGAACGGCGTTTGCTCCTTGATAGGGAACCAAATCGAAGCCCAATGAAATGGGTTCGATTTGGAAAGGAAAAACAACACCATCGGTCGATCGGACGCGCCTGCGGCGGCTGATGACGAACACCCGAATCGAAGCCCAACGGAGCGGGTTCGATTCGGAAAAGGAAGAAGGAGCCAACATAGTGCAGTTTTCGCCGAGGCGGAAACGGAACGGCGTTTGCTCCTTGATGGGAAACCAAATCGAAGCCCAATGAAATGGGTTCGATTTGGAAAAAAACAACACCATCGGTCGATCGGACGCGCCTGCGGCGGCTGATGACCTTATGGTGTTGTTTTGACGTTGGCACGCCTGCCCGGGCTCGAACCGGGGGCCTCGGGGCTTAGGAGGCTCGCGCTCTATCCTACTGAGCTACACGCATACGGGTTTATGTGCGCAGAAACTGCGCAATAGTATTCTATCTCTTGATGTGCGATGCTGTCAAGGGGCATTCCGTCTGCGGCGGCGCGCCTTTTTCAGGAAAAGGCGTTGCAATCGTATTCATCGTGTGATATTCTTGGCTTACATGGATGAATTTCCCGTAAAAGTGAATAGACACATCCGAATGAAGGAACCGTGTGCGAACCACGGACTGTAACGGCAACTGTAACGTGGAGCGACCCCAATATGCCACTGGGCAACCGGGAAGGCGGGGGAGCAAGGAAGTCGGAGTGGATATTTCATCGGGTGGTATGTTTCCGATTAAAACGCTATGATATTCTGAAAATACCGTCAGAGCAGCCTTTGGGCTGCTCTGCTTTTTTTTTTTCGGGAGCTGCGTCTCTGGAAGTTCGTTTTGCGAGATTCCCCATGAATATTTTCAGGAGGGCATGGTTATGCAAAAAACGTTCTTCCGAGCCCGCGCAGCGGCCGGCTCATCTCTCCGGACGCACACACGGAGGGACAAGCGTCGTGAAAACAGGAATAGGAATGTTTTACGCCGTGGGCGTCGGCCCCGGCGACCCGGCGTGGATGACACGTCAGGCGTGTGATGTTCTGGGCTTCTGCCCGTCATTGCCGCGCCGAGATCCGCTTCCGGGGAAATGCCGGCGCTGGAGGTAGCCCGCGGCGCCGTCGATCTGAGCCGGAAGTCGATCGTGCCGCTGAAATTTACCGCGGCACGGGCACGGTCCGCGCGAAACGCCGAGTATGTCCGCGCAGCGAGCAGCATCGCGCGCGTGCTGGACGCGGGCTTAAGCGTCGCCATGGTGAATCTCGGCGATGTTTCGATCTGCGCCACGGCGTACGACGTGCTTGACGAGCTGCGCCGCCGGGGGTACGCCACGCAGATGATCCCCGGCATCACGAGCTTCTGCGCCGTTGCCGCAGCGCTCGGCACCAGTCTCACCGACAGGGACTCGCCGCTGCATATCTATCCGGATGAAACAGAGAAATCTGGACATGGCGCTGGAGCTTTCCGGCACAAAGGTGCTGATGAAATCCGGCAAGGCCATCGGCAGAGACCGCCGCGGCACTCTCGTGCCGCGGTCTTGCAAAGGAGGCCTCCATGGTCGCCGACTGCGGTCTGCCCTCGCAGCGCATCTTCAGCGAGATGACCGATCTGCCGGAGAACGTCGGCGTCTCTTCCACGGTGATCGTGCCGGAAGGACACAGAGCCGCGCGGAAAAAAGTGAATACAAAATGCGCCGGAACAGGCTTTCCTGTTCCGGCGCGTTGGTTTTTATGCTTTTTTCCGCTGCGGTTCTTTTCCCCAGAGCACCGCAAGGCCGATGAGCAGCAGATCCGGCTCGTACCGGATCTCCCGGCGGCAGAACGGCGTGACGCACCCGGCAAGCCCGCCGGTGGCGATGACGGCGGCGGAGCGCCGAGCTCCGCTTCCATACGCTCGATCATCCCGTCGAGCAGGGCAGCCGAGCCGTAGATCGCGCCGGACTGCATGCAGGCGACGGTGTTCGTCCCGATGCACTTTGCGGGCGCGTCGAGCGAGACGCGCGGCAGCTGCGACGTATTGCCGGAGAGCGATTCCATCGACAGGCGAAGCCCCGGCACGATCGCGCCGCCGGCAAAGCGGCCCTGCGCGTCTACGGCGGAGATGGTCGTGGCGGTGCCCATGTCGATGACGATGAGCGGCGGGCGGTGCAGATGCAGCGCCGCGACCGCGCCGACGACGAGGTCCGCCCCGCTGGCCGGGATCGTCGAGCCGGATGTCCAGCCCGGTTTTGAGACCCTTGCCGACAACGAGCGTATCCAGCCCCGTGAGGAGCTTTTTACCGCCCGGCACAGCGTGGACGTGAGCGGCCAGACGACGTTTGAGAGGATCGCGCCCTCAAAACTCTCCGGCTGAAAGCCCGGCAAACGCGAGGACGTTTTTTCATGCCGAC
>VOFC01003927.1_pt1 | contig 11882 bp, 21 predicted proteins | sample 5384161 | NCBI WGS metagenome assembly VOFC01 (sample SAMN12384722, study PRJNA508395) | human gut metagenome | isolation source: healthy gut B | host: Homo sapiens | reverse complement strand
TGACGCTGCCGTTAATCGGTGCGGCGGCAGTTCGTATAACAACGATTGTGATTTTTAGTATTATTCAGGGAATGTATGTGGCGAACCGAAGGAGGTCACAACAAATGAAGAACAAGCAACAGCAATTAATCGAAAAAATCGGAAAAAGGCAGTAAAACGCCAGAACCGGGAAATGGCGGTTTGTGACCTATCTTGTGATGGCAATCTTTTTTATTCTTGTCGGATATATGGTTTATTTTATCATTCACGATTCGGATCAGGTGTTAAACAATTCGGCAAATAAACGTCAGGAACTTTTTTATTAAGCGTTGACGAAAGGTAAAATTTTTATCGGACAAAGGCAACGTGCTGGCAAAGAACAGTTACGGATTCTTCAGGAAACGAAACGAGAAAGCTATCCGTATGGCAGCTTGTTTGATGTTGTCGGACGTTCTTCGCACGAGGAAAACCGGGTTGGAGGGCATCAGAAAGTTATACGGACCCTCCAGGACTGAATCCGTTTCTTAGTACGATTAATGAATTAAAGGGTAAAAAAATCCGGGAACAATGTAGTTACCACATTGAATGTCGAGTTTCCAAAGCGGCAGTAATGCACTTGGTTCAAAGCGTGGGCGGTTGTTGTGATGGACCCGGAAACCGGAAAATACCGATGGTGAGTAAACCATCATACGACCCCAATCAATTGACGGACGCCAGATGGAACAAACTGACATCGGATTCCGGGAGCAGTCGGCGCTTTATAATCGGGCAACAAAGGGTTGTACCCGCCGGGTTCTACTTTTTAAATTGTATACAGCGTTTGAATTTATGAGAGAACAGGATAATTATTCAAAATTTCATTATACCTGTACCGGAAAAAATTGGAACAGGGAAGTGAACAGATTAAGTGCTATGGTGGTGAAGTGCACGGAAAAGTGGATTTGGAAAAGGCATTTGCCGAATCTTGTAATGCAGCATTTGCTCCATCGGAGATGGTTTGAACCAGAATTCGTGGCGCAAGTTATGTGAATCCTTTTTTATTAAAAAAGCATTCCGCTTGAAAAATGGAGCAGAAATCGTCCCGTTTTACGATTGATAACAAGACGGCGCAGGGCGATGTAAGACAGGCGTCAATCGGACAGGGACAGACACTGGTTACGCCGCTGCAAAATATTTTACTTGTCTGTGCATCAGTCAATGGCGGTGAATTGATGCAGCCATATGTGGTTGACCGGATTGAGGATGCAAACGGAAATACGGTTTCTGAAAATACACCGAAATCACTCAGGAAGAAAATGTCAGAAAAAGAGGCAAAACAATTAAAGAAATTAATGAGGGGAACCGTAAAAAGGTGGAACAGCGACGTCTTTATACTATGGAACGCCATATAAGGCAGGTGGAAGACGGGTTCTGCGGAGTTCAAAACAGTTCGACAGGATCTCATGCGTGGTTTGTCGGCTACGCGGAAAAATGGTAAAAAGCTTTGCGTCAGCGTAGTTGTAGAGGCTGCGGGAACCGGAAGTGCCTATGCTGTTCCGATTGCTAAAAAGGTGTTTGACGCTTATTGGTAGAATGGGGTATACTAAAAAAAAAACACGTGTACAGAGGAACGTGATTTCCACACGCAGGAGGGATTGCAATGATAGAAGCAACAAGCTGTGGCGGGTAGTAATTTTCCGGGGTAAGATATTATTGTTGTATAAAAAAATGTGAAACACAAATACGAAGGCTGGGTTCTTCCGAAAGGAACAGTTGAGCAGGGAGAAAGTTTTCCGGAGACGGCATTACGTGAAGTAAAGGAGGAGGCAAGTGCACTGTGCCGGATTGTTGATTATGTTGACCGAAGCCACTACACATTTGAAGTGCCGGAGGGGACGGTATCAAAAGATGTTCATTGGTTTTTAATGCAGTCGGATAGTTTCTATTCAAAACCACAAAAGGGAGGAATATTTTCAGGATTCGGGGTATTATAAATATCATGAAGCATATCATTTACTGAAGTTTGCCAATGAACGCAAAATTTTGGAACATGCGTATGCTAAGTACCAATTACTCCGTAAAATCAGATGTGGGGCAGACCAAGAAGATTGTGAAAAGGGGGCGTTACTTATGCTTGATAAGGTAATGATGGAGCGAAAAGAAGTTCGCAAAGACTATGATGAGAGACTGGCACATTTAGAAATTCGTATGGGAGAACTGCAGCGGCAGTGCCGGAGTATGGGGATTCCGATTGTTATTGTGTTTGAGGGGTTTTCTGCGTCCGGAAAAAGGAACAATGATTGGACGGATGATTCGTCCTCTTGACCCAAGAGGTTTTCAGGTTTTTACGATGGAAAAAGGAAACGAAAGAGGATAAAAAGACATCCATATTTATGGCGTTATGCGACGAAAATGCCGGCAAAGGAAGAATTCATATTTTTGATCACAGCTGGTATCAGGGGGTTCCCGGATATTTTACAGGCGGACGAAATCTGTCGGTACGAAAAGCAGTTTACCGACGATGGAGTTGTTTTTGATTAAGTTTTTTCTTGCTATTACAAAAAGGAGCAGAAAAACGGTTAAACCATTTGGCGGGCAGTGAGGACACGAGCTGGCGTGTCAAAGAAAAAAGACTGGAAAAATAATGAGAATTATGACAAATGTTTCTCACAATTTGATACTATGCTGGTACAGACCGATACGGCAATGCGCCGTGGACAATTGTCGAGGCAATGGACAAAAAATTTGCAGCAGATAAAATTTTAACGACAATTGTAAACCGGCTGGAGCAGGCGGTCGAGATGAATCAGAAAAAGGAAATCCGGAAACGGATTCTAAAAGTGAGGATACAGATGCATACCTGCAAAACAGTGTGTTAAAAGGTGTGGATTTGACGCTCTCTTTGACGCCTGAGGAATATAAGAAAAAAGAAAAAGATTTGCAAAAAGCGGATGGAAAAACTTCACAATCAGATGTATTTGCAGCGTGTGCCTGTGGTGCTAGCATTCGAAGGCTGGGATGCCGGTGGAAAAGGCGGTGCCATTAAGCGCATTACCCAGTGTATGGATGCGCGTGGTTATGAAGTGGTGCCAATTGCTTCGCCAAATGATATCGAAAAAAGCACATCATTATTTGTGGCGGTTCTGGAATCATTTTCCAAAGGACGGACACATGGCAATTTTTGACCGCACCTGGTATGGAAGAGTGTTAGTTGAGCGAGTGGAAGGTTTTGCCACGGAGGAAGAATGGAAACGTGCTTATCAGGAAATTAATGATATGGAAGCCCATTTGGTAAAATCCGGTACAATTGTTTTGAAATTCTGGATGCACATCGACAAAGATGAGCAGGAAAAACGCTTTTAAGCAGCGAATGGAAACGCCGGAAAAACAGTGGAAAATTACAGATGAAGACTGGCGCAACCGTGACAAATGGGATGACTACGAAAAAGCAGTCGATGAGATGATGTTACGCACATCGACGACAGAAGCCCCATGGCATATTATTGAGGCAAATTCAAGTTATATGCAAGGATTAAAGTCCTTGAAATTGTTGTGAGGCATTGGAAAAAGAGGTTAAGAATGAATACAAATCAGAAAATCCGAAGAATCGGAGGAATTGTTGTTTTATTAATTTTATGCGGTATGCTTTTTGCCTGTATTTTGTAAAAACAGCAGGGCGGCAGAGGTGACGCATTATTATGTTTATCTGGATGACGCCCGCTATGAGGTGACAAAGGACGAGTATGCGAGAATTTACGGAAGCCAGTCAGATACCGATGTGCTGGTTTCGATTTTAAGAGAAATCTTAGGAGAGCGCATGCCGGCATCCTTTTCCGTTGTGTCTGGAGAGTAACGACAGAAAATAGTGACAGTACCTACGACAATTCGGATTTTTTTGATTGAAAATGGCAGATTGATTTCTTATCGGGGAAGCGATACGACCGTAACCGTACCAAATACGGTAACGGTGGTTTCTTCGCTTGCCTTTTATAACAATTCAAAGGTGAAGAAAATTATTCTTCCGTCAAGTGTAACGACAGTTGAAAAGTATGCTTTTTGCCAAATGTTCATCGCTTCGTGTGATTTCTTTTCCAAAAGAAACTGTTACATTGATAGACAATATCGCTTTATGACTGTGGAAAAAATCTTAAATTTTGCAGCACCAAAATTAAGCAAGGCGTATTCGTATGCTGAGAAAAAAAGGAATTGCCGTTACGACAACAAACAAAATTAAATTTGCATCTTCCCATATTTACCTTCTTGCGGGTGATACCGACACGATTCCTTTGCTCAACTGCATTAATACAGTAACGTATAAGAGTAAGAAGAAGAGTGTGGTATCCGTTACAAAAGTGGTAAAATTCGCGCAAAAAAAAGGAACCACCATAATTCAGGCATCTGCCGGTGGAAAAAATATCAGTACAAAGTAACAGTATACGGAAAAGCAGTTGGAAAACGGGTAAACCAGATTATCAAATCGGTTATTAAAAAAGATATGACGAATTATCAAAAAGTACAGGCAGTACATAATTGGATGATTCGAAATGTAAAATATGATTATTACAGTCTCAAACGCGGATATGTACCGAAAGTGTATCCCACACAGCAAAGGGGAGCACTGCTGAAAAAGTGGCAGTGTGTGATGGTTATTCGCATGCCTTTCAGATGGTGATGCGAAAACTTAAAATTCCGTGCCGCTTTGTAACCGGTTCAAGCGGTAGCGTCGCCATGCATGGAATATGGTGAAACTTTCCGGTAAGTGGTATCACATTGATGTGACCTTTGACGACCCAATTATCAATGGCACAAACACCAACAAAAAACCATATTATAGATACTTTTTGAAATCGAGTTCGGTGATGAAAAAACACATCATTTTACTGCATCGAAATACCCAAAATGTAACAGTAAAAAATATGACTAATTTTTTGGCTCCGTAATTTAGAAAAAGACTTTGCGTCTCGTGGTTCTACGTTCCACTTCGGTCCGCGCAGGTCAGAGGTTCCCCGAACCTCTTGCGCCGCTCCCGCTCATTGAGTGCGTAGCGGTATGGGCACTGAAATTACCAGTGCCACATACCGACGTACTCAAACCCACGAGTCACAATGTCTTTTTTCTAAATTACTGGAATCCCAATAAATTGTCATTAAATATTTGCTACAAGCAAATTATTTTAGAATTTAATTCGTTAAATAAAAAGCACTAGAAACAACGTTTTTCGTAGTTTTAGTGCTTTTTAGTGAGTGCGGATGGCGGGACTTGAACCCACACGTAGTCACCCACGCAAGATTTTGAGTCTTGTGCGTCTGCCAATTCCGCCACATCCGCTCACAACGATATTTACTATACCATCCTTTTTCTAATGTGTCAACACTTTTTTAGAAAAAAAAGTTAGTAAGTTCGATTATGTTTGTGAACTAGGGTAAAAAATTACCAGGGAGATTCCTGGAAAAACTTTTTAATAAAGAAAACTCAGTTTGATTCATTAGTTTGTGACAAATGTTCGCTGCCGGTTCCTTTGGATTTCAGTAATTCCGTAGAAAAAACTTTGCGACTCGTGGGTTTGAGTGCCCACGAGACACAAAAGCTTTTCTACGGAATTACTGAAAAAAAAAGTGCCAACGAACACTTGACACAAACAACTTTTCTTTTTATATTGTGTTTCAACACATTTTTACGTGTAAAATATAATTTATCATGAATTAAGTTATATTAGAAGGGAGAACTTATGAGAAAACGTAAGTTAAAAAAGGATTAGCATGGATTTTAGCATGTGCATTATTTATGGGGATGACCCCGGTGAATACGCAGGCGAAGGAACAAAAAACAGTGAAATTGTATTATTAACTGCAAATGTGGCTTCAGGTGGAAGTGTGACCGGAGGGGCAGCTACGATAGAGCCTACAGCTGAACCAAAAAGAAATTGTTACGGTAACACCATTTTCCGGCTTGTGGAAGTATTATGGACAGAAGCGTACATTTATCAGAGATGTGCATTACGCAGTATCCGATGAAAAGGATTTGCCGGATGGAGTTACACTTACGATTTCGTCGGAGACCGCCGGAAAAACAGCAGTTTGTGTTAAAAAGGATGAAAAGAAGCAGTGATGAGAAACAGAAAATTTCTTATCAGCTGGCAAAAAAATGCTCCGGCTTATGAAATTCGTGCTTATCATACGAATGCGGTGGCAAAGACGGAAAAAAGATACAATTAATATTGCAGACAGGACAGGATTGACAGACGATAAGGTTGAGATAGAAGCACCGGCAGGCTATCGAATCAGCAGTCAGGCTTCAGTGGATGCAAATTGGGCAGATACGATGTCTGTGACGTTGACAGAAGGAAAAAATGAGATTGCTTATTATTTAGCATCGAAACAGACAGATGCGACAAAAGAATGCGATTGATACGACAAAGAAACGATTACAATTGTGGCTGATTTTACAGCACCACAGATTATCGGTTTCCGGTTTTGACAGTGATACCGATACGACTTCTTCCGATTGATTACCGGAAATCGAACCGGGTAAATTTTATTATGTGGTACTGCCAAAGGCGTTAGGCGAAGAGGCAGAGAGAGAAAGCGGTGGTATGACAACGAAATTTATATTGTCGCGTGTGACTTCTCATTATGGGATTGTCGGCTATGGAAGAGTAGATGGTGTAAAAACTTCTGATTTTTCATTTAATGGACTTGCAGCGGAAACGGAATATGTAATTTATTCTTTTATGACAGATGATGCAGGAAATGAATCGGCAGTGGCAAAAAGTGCGGTCTTTACGACTGACAAAATGGCAATTGCCGGAAGTGTGAAATAACCGGAACACCGGCAATTGATGAGACGCTTACCACCAAAACCATCACTGGCTTCAGTGGATCAGGTGAATTGTCTTATCAGTGGTATCATTGTAAAAAAGCAGAGGATGCAGAGAGTTTTGAGTCCGTGTTAGATGAGACAGGCGGAGCCGAAGAAGACGTGATTTGGAAGCGGATGACGAAGAAGATGACAGCGATGACGATGGCACATATGAGTTGGATGCCATCCACAAATTTGCGGCAAATGTAAAAAGAAGAAGATGATGTCACAACCATTGACGGGCGGCAGCAATTAAAGGCAACCGGGCTTACCTACAAAGTGACAAAGAAGATATCGGATATCGTTTAATTTGCCAGGTGAAAGCAAAGAAATATTCCGGTTATCTGGCAGGACAGACAACGACCTATGTGCCAAAACTAATTCGGAGATTCCGAAAGTGACACTTGGAAGTTTTGTATATTCAAACAAGAAAAAACTTTCTTCAATTCGTCTGCCGGGAGATTTAGCTGGGTAGATGGAGTACGATTGTGCCGGTTTATGAAATTCCGGTTATCGTGCGAAATATGTGCCAGAAAATACAGCAATATACCGTACGGTGATTATCCGTGTGAAAGTTCCGGTTAAGAAAAAGCTCTGACAAAGAAAATGATTCGTTTGAAAAAGAAATATGCTTATGAAGGTAAAGGCAATCAAAAAAGGAAACGAAACAGTTAAGGATGGAAAAGAGGTGCTTGATTCCGGGAAAAGATTACAAGGCATCTTATCAGAATAATAAAAATTTAGGAAAAGCAATAATTACGATTAAGGAATCGGTAATTACAAGGGACAAAAAAGTTTCTTATACCATTGTGAAGCGTTCGGTCCGCTCGGTAACTTGTCATTATAAAAAGACAGAAGGAGTTATACCGAGGAGATGGGTGAAGCCAAATGTGACGTTGAAGGTGGGGAAAGTGAAATTAAAAAAAAATAGAGACTATACATTGGTGTACCGGAACAATCTTCAAATCGGAAAAGCCTCGGTTGTTATCCACAGGGGAATGGGCAATTTACCGGAAAAAAACTATGCCTTTTAAAATTGTGCACCACAGACACCGAAAAATTCAGAAATTGAAGAAAAAACAAGAAATCGTTTGTGATTACTTATTCGAGTGGCAAAATGGTACATGGGTACCGGATGGAAGTTTCGACGGCATCTTCCTTCGCTGCGAAAAAAAACAGAAATATATATTGAACGGAAACCGTTTTGAAGTGTGCGGTCTGAAAAGGGAACGTATTATATCCGTGTGAAAGCATATTACAGCAAAAAGGAAAACGCTATGAGAGTGGTTACACAAGCAAACGGAAAATAAAATCAAAAATAAAGAGGTCAAAAATTGGAAAACAAACTTGTACTGATTGATGGAAACAGCATATTGAACCGCGCCTTTTTATGGTGTGCCGGATTTAACAAACCGCGAGGGCTTGCATACAAATGCGATTTACGGATTTTTAAATATTTTGTTTAAAATATTGGATGAAGAAGAGCCATCGCATTTGTTAGTAGCGTTTGATGAAAAAGCACCGACTTTCCGCCATAAAATGTACGAAGAATACAAAGGGAAAAAGAAACCGATGCCGGCAGAATTGAGTGAACAGGTGCCGGTAATCCGAAATCTTCTTCAAGTGATGAATATCCGTATTTATGCGGAAGAAGGCATTGAGGCGGATGACATTTTAGGAACGATGGCGAAAAAAGCGGAGCAGGAAGGATATCTTGTTTCCATTGTATCCGGTGACCGCGATTTGCTGCAGTTAGCGACGGATACTATTTTGGTCCGCATTCCGAAAACGAGTCGTGGAAAGACGGTTGTCGAAGATTATCATACAGCGCAGGTAATTGAAAAAATACAGTGTTACACCATCTCAGATTATTGATCTCAAAGGGCTGATGGGAGATGCTTCAGATAATATCCCGGTGTTCCGGGAATTGGTGAAAGACAGCAGTTAAAATTCTGACGATGTTTGGTACGGTTGAAAATGCGATTGAGCATGTAGAAGAAGTAACACCAAATCGTGCGAAAGAGGCGTTGAAGAACCATGTGGACATGGCAAAAATGAGTAAAGATTTAGCGACTATAAGGACAAACTGCAAATTGGGAGTGGTGCTTTCGGAGTGTACGTTTGAGGATATGTTTAACGAAAAAGCATACCAGATGATTCAGTCTTTGGATTTGAAATCCATTTTAAAGCGATTTTCGGAGGATACCGGCAGAGATAAAAACTGGAAAAAATATTTTCAGGTAATTGAGACAAAAAAAGACTGGCTCTCTTTTGTGCAGACAATTGAAAAGAAAAGAGCCGGTAGCGGTCAAGGCCGTTTTCGAAAGGATGCTGCAGTAACAACGAGTGCCAGCGGACAGATGACGTTATTTATGACGGAGGCAGATGGAAAGACTTTTAGGTATGGCGGTTGCTTTTCCAGAGAAAAGATTGCTTTTGCAAAGTGGGCGATGATTTATCCGAATACGATATTACAAGTGAAATCAGTAATCTTTTGAAAAACATATATTGGTTGCCAATGATTTAAAGAACCAGTTAGATTTCTTCCCGGATGCAAAACCGGAAAACTCGTATGATACGAATCTGGCTGCGTATCTGCTAAGTCCGGTTCAGAAAAGTTTGGAGAAGAAGAGATTGCAGAAAACTATGCATCTGTTTTGATGCACCCATATGAACAGTTTTTGGTAAACAGCCGGAAGAAACTGCCTTTTTAGAGAAAGAAGACGAGGCAGTACGTTACTTTAGCTACTGTGCACTGGTAAATGTGCTTTGCATATCCGAATCTTTCAAAGAATTGAAAAAACAAAAAATGCAGTCATTGTTTGAACAGATTGAAATGCCGCTCTTATTTACCCTTTATGACATGGAAAAGGTGGGGGGATTTTAGTGGAAAAAAGAGGCATTGCATGAATATGGTGCAAAACTTGGTGAGCGCATTTCTGAACTGGAAGCGGATATTTATGAGCGTGCCGGGGGAGTCATTTAACATCAATTCACCGAAACAGTTAGGTGTAATTTTGTTTGAAAAAATGCATATGCCTTATGGAAAGAAAACAAAAACAGGATATTCCACTTCAGCAGAAGTTCTTGAAAAACTCCGTTTTGAGGATCCGATTGTGGAGATGATTCTGGAGTACCGCCAGCTCACGAAGTTAAAATCTACCTATGCAGATGGACTGGAGAGCGATATCGATGAAAAGGATGGCAGAATCCACACAACATTTAATCAGAATGTGACGGCAACCGGACGTTTGAGCAGTACTGAGCCGAATTTGCAAAACATTCCGATTCGTATGGAACTTGGCAGACAAATCCGAAAAGTTTTGTCCCACAGGACGGATACGTTTTCTTGGATGCCGATTACTCAGATTGAATTAAGAGTGTTAGCACATATGTCGGAGGATGAAACTTTGATTGAAGCTTACCGGGAAAATGCTGATATTCATCGAACGACGGCAGCACTTGTCTTTCATACGCCTTATGAAGAGGTGACAGAACTGCAAAGGCGGAATGCGAAAGCAGTTAATTTTGGAATTGTATACGGAATCAGTGGATTTGGTTTGTCGCGCGATTTGAATATTTCAAAAAAACAGGCTGAAAAAATATATTGAGGATTATTTTGAAACGTATCCGGATGTGAAACGGTTTATGGACGAACTGGTGGAGCAGGGCAAACAAAAAGGCTATGTGACATCTTTGTTTGGAAGAATCCGCCCAATTCCGGAATTTGCGTCGAAAAAAAACTTTATGCAGCGCCAGTTTGGTGAACGCATTGCGATGAATTCTCCGATACAGGAACGGCGGCGGATATTATTAAAATTGCGATGATACGTGTGCACAAGAAATTAAAAGAAGGCAATTACAAATCTCGTCTGATTTTGCAGATTCATGATGAACTTTTGATTGAGACACACAAGGATGAAATTGATGAAGTAAAACAGATTTTGGAAACAGAAATGGTTCATGCCTGCGATTTGGCAGTGCCTTTGATTGCAGAGGTGAAGCAGGGAATAAATTGGTATGAGGCAAAATAAAACCAAGGAGAAAGAAAATGGTAATTGGTATTACTGGCGGCGTAGGCTGTGGTAAATCAACGGTATTAAATCTACTGGAAGAAAAAATATGGGGCAAAGATTATAGAGGCGGATGCCCTCGGTCATGAAGCGATGAAACCGGGGACGGAGCCTTATCAAAAGATTTGCGATACATTTGGTGTTGACATCACAGGAGAGGATGGACAGATTCTGCGTCCTTTGCTTGCGGATAAAATCTATCGCGATGACAACGGCAGAGAGCGGCTAAACGCCATTGTACACCCCTTTGTGAAAAGAACAGATTTGTAAACAATTAAATGAATGGAAGGATGAGCCGGTTGTCTGCTTAGAAACGGCAATTTTATTTGAAACCGGATGTGACACGCTCTGCGATATAATCTGGGCGGTTGTGACAGACAAAGAACTAAGGATTCAGAGACTTATGGAATCGAGGATACTCCCAAGCGAAAAGACAGAATCCATTATGAGAGTGCAATTATCGGATAAAGAATGGGAAAAACGATGTGATGCACTGCTTGTGAATAATGGAAACCTGCAAAAGCTGCAAGAAAGAATAGAAGAATTACTAGTCAGAAAGACAAATTTGTGATAGAATAATGGATATGTAGAATCTTTGATGAGGAACAAGGTGAAAATGATGAACGCAGAAGACAATAAGCTTGTATTTGGATTGGATATCGGAACGAAGCATTGTGGAACGGTTGGCTACCGGGTTGGTACAGACCGTTTTGTTGTGGTTGCCCAGGAATCGATTGAGCATACGACGCGTGCCGTGATTGATGGACAGATTCACGATATACCGACCGTAGCAGATACGATTTATAAAGTCAAAGAGCGTTTGGAAAAAGCGTGTGAGAGAACCTTTATCGGACGTCAGCATTGCGGCTGCCGGAAGAGTGTTAAAGACAAAGCGCGTCAAAGCCCGCTATCAGTTTAATTCAGAGACAAAGGTGACGGAAGACCATATTCGTTCTCTGGATATGATGGGGTGGAACAGGCTTATGATGAAAT
>VOFC01003196.1_pt1 | contig 11886 bp, 23 predicted proteins | sample 5384161 | NCBI WGS metagenome assembly VOFC01 (sample SAMN12384722, study PRJNA508395) | human gut metagenome | isolation source: healthy gut B | host: Homo sapiens | reverse complement strand
CCGATAACGCCAGCGATGATTAAGGAAAATAGCGATACTGGAGACAGCAGGCAGGTAATCAGTTGCTGTAGCAAAGGAGTTTCCGGCAGAAAGGATTTTACCGCTAAACCTAAGCAGATAGGCAGAATAACAATTTGGACAATGGCGAAGAACATACCTACTCGGTCGAAAGAAATTTTTTGACCGATAATCATATAAGTAATAAAAGGTGTTAAAATAGGAGATAAGACCGTAGAAACACTGGTCATAGTTACAGATAAAGCAATATCACCTTTGACATGAAGGTAATTACGTTAGATGAAGTACCGCCAGGGCAAGTACCAACTAACACAACGCCTGCAGTTAAAGCAGGATCTAGATTAAAAAGCTTGAGCTAGAACAAAAGCCAGGCCCGGCATAATGAAAAAATTGGGCAAAGGCACCGATTAAAACATCTGTGGGACGCTTTAATACTAGAGCAAAATCTTTTAAGATTTAAGGTTGTACCCATACCGAACATAACGACACCTAAAAAGACAGCTTAAAACGCCAATGCCGCCTACTTTGCCTAAAACCCATAGAAAGTTTTCTGGCATAACCATACCCAGGATCAGAAAACGATGGCGATAACGCCAAAGAATTTACCGATCATTGCACAAAATTGTTTCATGAAAATGACCTCTTTCCCTAAAAAAAATAATAAATGCTGGGGTGTTTCCCTTGGTAGAGTATTGCTTTAGACAAAAGCAACCTCACCTTTCTCTAATATAATGTTGCTTATTATAGCAAAAGAGGTAAAAAATAAAGAATTTATTATAAATAAAATGCTTTTGTTTAAAAAGTGTTATGTATGTTATAATAATGAAAACTTTCTAGCTTAAATGGAGGTGTTTTTGTGTATACTATAGTAAAAAGATTATCGCAAAGAGATTGTAATAGAGAAAAATCACGTTTTATTTGTTCCTTAAAAAGTTAACTCGGAAGAAGAAGCTCAGGAATTTATTAAGGCTGTAAAAAAAGAATTTGGGATGCTACTCATAATTGCTCTGCTTATTTAGTAGATGATTTGAGCCAACGTTCTAGTGATGATGGTGAGCCTGCAGGGCACGGCCGGTATTCCCATGTTGGATGTATTGCGGAAAAAATCATTTGACAGGTACTGGCATTGTCGTTACCCGTTATTTTGGTGGTATTAAATTGGGTGCTGGTGGTCTTGTTCGTGCTTATAGCGGTAGCGTGGCAGGTGCTGTTATGAGTGCGGCATTGCCGAGAAAATTCTCATGAGCCGTTTTAGTTTTTATATGATGTTAATAATGTAGGACGTATTTTAAATATTCTTTATCAACAAAATTTATTTGAAATTCATGATGTGGAATATAATATGCGTGCTAAAGTTATATTGAAAATGAAGGACAGCCAAAAGGAAGAAGCAGAAGCATGGCTGACCGAGCATCTTAATCAACAGATTACTTTAGAGTTAGAAGGAAGTGAATATACAGAGGTTCCGGTAAAATAATATGGTTATTTGCCTAGATATGGCAATAAGGCGTTAAAGAGCTTGTCCAATGCAGGATAAAGCTCTTTTTCTTCTATACCTGTGTAATTCATCAGAAGAGTATGACTGTTGTCATTAATTTTTTCGTGATAATAGTCTGATAAGAATTTTATTTCTAACCCCTGTATAGCGCCTACCTGTTTTAATTTAGTATCACTAGATTGTGTATCTAGATGCAGTAAAAATGTAGACCACTGTTTTCACCTTCTACAGTTAAATAAGGTGCAGTAGTATTTTTGGCTAAATATTGCAGTAATTTATCACATTTATTGCGATAATAGGTACGCATTCTGTTTAAAATGACGTTCAAAATAACCGCCTTCTATAAATTTTGCTAAAGTAAATTGTTCAAAATTGAAACTGTGCAGGAATAGAAGCCCAGTTTTTGATAAAAACAAGGTAGTCAGACGTGATGGCAGAACCATATAGCTGATACGGAAAGTAGGTGCCAGGGTTTTAGAAAAGGTATTGATATAGATAACCTTTTCTGCTGTATCGCTGCTTTGCAATGTAGGAATGGGACGACCATAAAGACGGAATTCACAATCATAATCGTCTTCAATAATATAACGGCTACTGCTCTGCCCTGCCCAATGTAATAATTCATAACGTCGGCTGGCAGGCATGATAATTCCTGTAGGAAATTGGTGTGAAGGCGTGATATGTAGGATATCTGCTCCGCTGTTCTCTAACATTTCGCGGCTGACGCCATTTTTATCCATGGGAAGATAACGACAGAAAACATTATTAGCTTTATAGATGGTCATGAGCTGTGGATAACCAGGGTCTTCTAATGCATAGATATGGTTACGTCCTAAAAGCTGGACAATAAGATTATAAAGCACTTGTGTTCCTGCACCGATAATGATTTGTTCAGGTTCGGCTTGCATACCGCGGAATTGGTAAAGATGTTGGGCAATAGCTTGACGTAACTGGACAATACCACCACAGGAGGTATCACAGAGAAGAGTATTTTCGTTAGCGGCAGTTAGTACCTGCCTAAGCAAACGGGACCAGATATTATAAGGAAAGGTTTCGGCAGGGACGTTGCCGGAGGCAAAGCTAAATGCTTGCTTTTGCGGTAGCTGGAGTTTAGAATTCTGTTTTACTTCTTGGTGTAACGGTGGTTGTTTCATGATTTTAGCAACGTAATAACCACGCTTAGGACGGGGAATAAATATAACCCTCAATCATTAATTGGGCGTAAGCATTTTTCTACAGTAATCAGACTGATACCGAGATTTTTAGCTAAGGTGCGTTTAGAAGGTAATTTATCTTCTGCCTCTAGCTTGCCGTTTAGAATATCCTCTTTAATACATTGATATAGATGAGCATACATACTTTGCCCATGTAAATTTTCAAAAGTATAGGTTAGCATAAAACCTCCATTAAACCCAAACTGGATATAACAATTTATAAGAAATAGAATATATGCAGATAATCAGTTGCTAGTATAATACTATGTAAGCTTAACTTTGTAAAGTCTTAGCTTATTAGTATGATGAGGTGATTAATAATGAACGAACGTTATAAATTAAATGCCCAACTAGCACAAATGCTTAAAGGCGGCGTTATTATGGATGTTACCACTCCTGAACAAGCACGTATTGCGGAAGTGCAGGTGCTTGTGCTGTTATGGCGTTAGAGAGAATTCCTGCTGATATTCGTGCCGCAGGTGGTGTTGCACGTATGAGCGACCCGAAAATTAATCAAGGGAATTCAAGCTGCTGTTTTATTCCTGTAATGGCGAAATGTCGCATCGGACATTTTGTGGAAGCACAGATTTTGGAAGCTTTGGAAATTGATTATATTGATGAAAGTGAAGTACTCTCCCCTGCTGATGATGTGCTGCATATTGATAAAACTCAATTCAAAGTTCCGTTTGTTTGTGGTGCTCGTGATTTAGGCGAAGCTCTGCGTCGTATTAATGAAGGTGCTGCTATGATTCGTACTAAAGGTGAGCCTGGTACCGGTGACGTTGTGCAAGCAGTACGTCACATGCGTAAAATGAATCAGCAAATTGCTCAAATTGCAGCTATGCGTACTGATGAATTATTTAATGCAAAGAAAAGAATTACAAGTACCTTATGAATTAGTGCAATATGTTCATGAACATAAACGTTTACCAGTAGTTAATTTTGCAAGGGTGGTGTAGCAACTCCTGCCGATGCCGCTTGATGATGCAATTAGGTGCTGAAGGTGTCTTTGTTTGGTTCCGGTATTTTCAAATCAGGCAATCCGGAAAAACGTGCACAAGCTTATTGTGAAAGCTGTTACCAATTATCAAGACGCTAAAATGTTAGCTGAACTGTCTGAGGATTTAGGTGAAGCTATGGTTGGCATTAATGAGAGCGAAATTCAATTATTAATGGCGGAACGTGGCAAATGAGAATCGGTGTTTTAGCACTTCAGGGTGCTTTTATTGAGCATCGTCAAGCATTAGAAGCTTTAGGTGTAGAGTGTGTGGAGCTGCGTCAGCTGCCTGATTTAGTACAGCATCTGGACGGTTTGTTTGTGCTGCCAGGTGGCGAAAGTACTGTTCAAGGAAAGCTTTACATGAATTAGGTATGTTTGAGTCTTTAAAGCAGAAAATTGAAGCAGGTCTGCCTGTTCTGGCAACTTGTGCAGGGATGATTTTACTGGCAGAACATCTAAGCAATGATTCTTTAGTTCATTTTGCTACTATGCCTATAACTGTGCGTCGTAACGCCTATGGTAGACAGTTAGGCAGCCTTTAGAACTTATGCGGATTTTGGCAATTTGGGCAAAGCACCCATGACATTTATTCGTGCGCCTTATATTGAGCAAGCTGGAAGCGGTGTTGAGGTTTTAGCAGAAGTTGATAAACATATTGTAGCTGCTAAATATCATAATCAGCTGGCACTTGCTTTCCATCCTGAATTAGACATTGATGAAAGCTTGGCTATTCATAAATATTTTGTAGAAATGTGCGGGAAATAAATAGAGAAAAAGGAAACGCTGATTGGCAGTAAAATGTCAATCAGCGTTTCCTATTTCAAAATTCTTCAGCATAGTTTAATTCAAGAATTTTGTCATAAGCGCCAAAACCACAACCTATACCATGGTCATGTAATGCTAAAAGTTTAGCAGGTTTAATATCGAGTTTGTCGATAGTTAAAGGAATTTGTGGGCGAATGATGACAGCCTTACCCTCTTTTTTCTAATTCTTCGACTAATTCTATTTCCCTATTATAAAGTGCAGGACGTTTTTCCATGATATCCCACAATTTAGGATAATCCTTATAAAAAGTATGCAGGAGAATTTTAGGAATAACGTTTTTTCTTACGGTAGCCTGCATTGCGGGTTAAGACGAAAACAAATTTTTTATAGCCTGCTTCGGTCTGCGTGCTCAAAGGGTATGGGTGCTAATAATGCTCCGTCTAGTAAATCTCGTCCTGCCAAATGGACAATAGGTGAGAGAAATAGCATGGAAGAAGAGGCCCGTACAGGGGTAAATTTGCGATCGATAGCATCTTTACCGAACCAGACTGATTTTCCGGAACGTACATCCGTAGTACCTACCTGGAGAATACCGGGGTAATTAAAGTAGGTTTCAAAATCAAAGGGTAATTTTTTTTCGGCAGTTCTTCGAAAATAAAATCAAACCCGAAAATACTACCCTTTTTGACCCAATTATTAATGCTGCAATACCGTTTATCACTAACATAATTTTCAATGATTTTACGTGTACGCAGTGGTTGTTTAGACATATACGAAAGAATATTGCAGGCACCGGCAGAAACAGCTGTGATGTACGGAAAGGTAATGTTCTTCAAAAGAAAGGCTTCAAAAACTCCAGCAGAAAACATACCTCGCATACCACCGCCCTCTAGGACTAGTGCGGTATTTTCTAAGTGCATAAAATCCCTCCTAGATAGTATTATAACGTATTTATGAGAGAAGCAAAACAAAATAATATGTGAAAAACGCTTCGCACAGTGTAGATTGTACGAAGCGTTTTGCTGAATCATCTGTATTTATTAGTGTGTTTTTTGCGAGCGTGTTGTTCACGGTAATCTGCCTGTACCTGATATACTTGATAGATATACAAAGCACACAAAGGCAGTGCGATGATTAAGCCTAACCAACGGTTATCGAAAAAGTAGTTGCCTGCCATACCGGCAACTAAGCTCAGGATAACAACAAAGAGCATATTTACTTTAAATTTCATTAATAATTTTTTCATGGGAAAATCCTCCTCAAATTTATAATTCCAACCAATTTTGGGGAACTACAATATTTTGTTTTGGTATTTTATGGGAATCAAAGATACTTAATAAATCACGTACTGTCAGTGGTTCATAATGCTCCAGCTGTCCTGCCAAAAAGCCTAACATACCTATAATCGGTTCAGGACTACCGAAATGCTTACGCAGAATGCTGACTTCAAATCACCATCACGTTTAGCTAATCGTCGTCCGTCAGCTGCGGTAAGTAAGGGTATATGGAAAAAAACTTGGTGCAGGTAGGTTTAATGCTTGATACAGATATAACTGTATCGGTGTGGAGCTGAGCAGATCACTACCACGTACAACCTGAGTAACTCCCATTAGTGCATCATCGACAACTACGGCAAGCTGGTAAGCATAAACACCATCACTACGGCGGATAATAAAATCGCCGCTTTCGGTAGCTAGATGATAACTTTGTTTGCCGTAATGTGCATCGGTAAAACTGATTTTGGCATCGCCGACTGCTACGCGATAAGCAGGACATCTTTGTTTAGCTTTTTCTAGACGTTCAGCAGAACTGAGATGGCGACAGGTTCCTGCATAGATTACCCGTCCGTCGCTAAGATGTGGTGCTTCGGCAAAGATGGAGTTCTGCTCGGTCGCAGAAGCAAGGATAAACAAGTCCTTGTTTTCGAGTTGGTCAAAATATTGTGCGTAAATTGCTGAACGATTGCTTTGAAAATATTCTTCACTGTCGCTATGACAATAAGCACCTTCATCCCACTCCAGGCCTAACCATTCCAAATCTTTTTAGCTAAAGCGTCAGCATTGCTTCGTAAGCGCTGTTGTGGGTCTAAATCTTCAATGCGTAGCACAATTTTACCACCAAGTGATTTAGCCTCCAACCATGCCAGCAGACTGCAAAAGACGTTACCTAAATGGAGAAAAACCGCTCGGTGTAGGAGCAAAACGACCAATGGGCATGTTATTTAATTGTTTGGTGTGTTGAACACAGATTTTTTTCCTGTAGCATATTTATTAAGTCCTTGAATTTTTATACTTCTTTATTTTATCATATCGCAGGAAAATTGTGTTAAATATTTCTTTTACTAAGGCGAATATTGCATAAACTTTAGACATAAAATTATGTATACATTGCATTTTTTGCTACTCTACATATAATAATAACGATAATAAATAATAAGAGTGTTTAATTTTGGAGGAGACTTTATGGAAGCAATTTTTGCTTTGCTATTAACAGTATTTTCAGTTTTATAGGACCTTTATCCGATTTATTGTGGGAATTTCCTACAAATTTCACATGGTATGCCTCTATACCTATTTTAGGTAACTTTTCTTTGGCCATTATTTTATTGGTCGGTTCCGGTATTTATTTTAGTTTTCGTTTAGGTTTTGTGCAGGTACGGGATTTTTGCTAAAGGTGTTCACACTATGGCCTGCAGAAAAAGCATACTGAGGTAGGAATTTCACCTTTAGCAGCCTTTTTCTTGAGCTCTGCTATGCGTGTAGGCCCTGGTAATATTATCGGTGTTACAGGTGCGATTGCTGTAGGCGGCCAGGCGCTTTATTCTGGATGTGGGTATCTGCTTTCTTTGGTATGGCTGTTGCTTATATTGAAAGTGTCTTGGCACAGATTTTTAAAGAGAAGAAAGATAATGAATTTGTTGGTGGACTGCCGTTTTATGGCCGTATACTGTTAGGTGATAAAATTTGGATTGGTGTCTGCTTATCTATTCTGTATATTTTTGTATGCATGGTGTTGTTTGCCTGCTCAAGCTTTTAATGTAGTTTCTTCTGTAGGTGAAATGACTAAAATCGTTTCCGGTACAGATTTGACTACAGGCTCCTCTTTTTACTATATCGTAGGCATAATCGTGGTTGGTACTACGGCTTTAATTACCTTTGGCGGTATTCATAAAGTAACGAAGATTACTGATAAAATGGTACCGGTAATGGCTGTTGTCTACATTTTGACTGTTATTTCCTTGATTGTATTGAATTTTGATCGCATTCCTTATTTCTTTAGTGCTGTTTTTGGTGGTGCCTTTACGCAAGATGCTGTTTTTTGGCGGTGCTTTCGGTGCTGTTTTAGCTCAAGGCGTTAAACGTGGTTTGATGTCCAATGAAGCAGGTCAGGGTACTATTACTATGTCTGCGGCAGCAGAGATGCATCATCCTTGCGAGCAAGGAATTATTTCTGCTATCGGTGTTTTCTTGGATACTATTATTATTTGCACCTTTAACTGCCTTTGTAATTATTATGGCTCATTGCTGGACTACTCAGCCTGATACTTGGCAGAATATGGATAAACTGCCTAAATTCTTAGCTTCTGTAGCCGAAATGACTCAGGGGTTTCCTTAAAATGAAGTTATGACATTTTTAATCAGCCTTTGCTTCTGTATGTTTGCTTATACTACCTTGTTGGGTATGATTAGCTTTTCTGAAATTGTTTGCTAACCGTATCAGTAAAAAGTCGTGCCTTTATTAATAGTGTACGCTTTTTAGGCTTATGCGTAGCTGCCTTTTGGTATTTTATGCAATATTGCCGGTCTGGAGCTAGGTAACTTATGGGCTTTCTCTGATTTAGGAAACATTATTATTGTTTATTTCAACATACCGATTTTATATGTCGGTGCTAAATTAGTCTTTAAAGCACATGATCATTATCGTTTGCAGGATGGTACTCCGTTCTCTTCTGCTGTTATTGGTAGAGAATGCTGCTTATTGGGACGATAAAGTAGCACATAAATAATTTGTGTATTAGTCATAGAGGAGGATTACTATGGCAGAAACAAGAATTACTGATGGTTATCAAGATAATAAGGATGTGGAACAGGAGGCGGAAAACATTTTGCCGTTGAGAACCGCTCGAGCAGGTGTAATTGTTGTAGCCCCGTTAGTGGGTACTATGGCACTAATGGCTAATGAGGTTTATATGATTAGCCGCTTAGCCGAACTGCGTGGCATTAAATTATCCGAAAGTGCTGTATTAGGCCTTTTAGGTTCTTTAGGTGCTACTTTTGTCGGGCAGACTTTGGTAACATTGATTCCTTTTGCACCGATACAGGTTCCAGTAGGTATTTCTGTTACTTATGCAGTTGGTAAAGTAGCTAATGCGTGGTTGAAGGCAGGTCGTCCGGAGGATATTGTTTGCTTTTAAGGAAATTTTTGATGAAGCACATGATGAAGGATTAAAGCACTTTAAAGAATTTAAAAATATGGATTGTAAGGATACACCGTTAGGTGATGAAAGTCGCAAAATTTAAGCTTTCTTCTCAAGATGCCTTTGACAGTCTTACAGACAAAGCCGATATGGCAGAGTACAAATTAACTGATGCTATGCGTAAGCTCGCATGACAAAATTAGTAAATGATATTTGCTTTTTAGCAAGAAATAACTTTATAAATTCCAAAAGGCTAGAATTTAAGGTTTTCAAAATTCTGGTCTTTTTTTATAAGTATAAAAGTTTTAAATTTCTATTATATGCTTTATGTTTTTTTGCCTAAGACGCTTTTTATTTTAGTATTAAAAATATATTCTTTTTGCTTTTTAGTATCTAGGTGTAGTAGAATATACATTGAAGTATTATACCTAATTATGAAGGAGGATCTTTTGTGATTCGAAAAAACATCTGCCATGGTGCAAAGCCGGTATTTTAGCCGCTGTTGCCATTGTTATGGCTTTAATAAGTATGTATGTGCCTGTTTTAGGTGCTTTCGTTAACTTTGTCTGGCCTTTGCCGATAATTATCTGTGGTTGCCTAGCCATGGCTTAAAATGGAGTATTATGACACTCCTGGTAGCAACTATTATTATTGCAATGATTATCAGCCCGGTGAATGCTTTTTTTCTTGCGGCTATTTTTTGGCTTACTAGGATTAATCTTGGGTGAATGTATGCGTCGCCATCTGCCACCGATGAAGATGATGTTTTATGGTAGTATTGGTGCCGTTATCGCTTTGATTTTAAATATTGTTCTGAGCTTCTGGGTTTTGGGAATGAATCCTATTGATATGATGTTCAGCTCTTTCCACGAAAGTCTTGGTCAATTGGCTATGTACTATCGTGAACATGGTATGTCAGAAGTAGAAATCAAGAAAATCGTTGCCGAATATGAAGAACTTCTGCGTATGATGAAAATCATTATGCCTGGTGCATTTTTATTGTGTGCTCCGCTGATGGCCTTTGTTAACTATATGGTTGCCAAGAAAATCTTAACTAAATTGGGTGAAACATTTGAAGCTTTCCCACCCTTTAATATGCTTACTATTCCTGGTTGGGTATTGTGGCCCTATGGTCTTTCCCTGCTGGCTGTTACTTATTATTATCAAACTGACCAAAGCGACTGGATGTATCTTTTATCTGTAAATATTCAGACTGTATGCAGCTTTTTGTTTGTATTTCAGGGTATCGTTTTATTATACTGGTTTATCGATAAGCATCGTAAACCGCGCTGGTGGGCTAATGTAGGTTTAGTGCTGATGTTTGCTATTCCTATTTTTTCAGATTATGGTTTATGTAGGTGCGTTTGACGTAGTTTTCGATTTCCGTAAAATCAGGGATAAACGCTTACTGAAATAATTTGTTTTGCTTTGACTGAGGTCATTGACGAGGTGAACACTATGTTCAGTAAATTTAATAAAAATATCAATTCTAAGGTTGATACTAATCTTTATCTTTTTTTTAATTGTTTTACTCTCTTTAATAATTTGCTATCTGCAACCTAAAATGATTATTCCGTTGATTTGTATTGTCGGTCTGACTTATTATTTTTCAAGACGCAATATCATCAATAAGGAAATATTTTTCAGTAGCTACTTAGATAATATTATTCGTAATATTGAACGTACAAATCATTTTGCTGTACGCAAGCTAGATATCGGTATGGCGGTTTTTCTAAGGATGGCAAGTTGCAGTGGAAAAATGAGCTTTTTTTTGGAGCTTGGGTCGGCAAGAAGAATTTAGAGGGCAAAAAACCAGAGGAAATTCTGCCTCTGCAACCGAATGCTTTTGAGCTGTTAAGTGTTCATGATGGCGAACAGGTTATTCAGCTTGAGGGTCGTTATTACCGTATGAAATATGCTAGTGTGCAGACACAAGATACATCCGGTAGAAAAATGAATTAAAAAATAGCAGTGGTTTGATGATTTATCTGACTGATATTACTGATTTTGAATTATTACGTCAGAAATATAGTAATGATAAATTATGTTTGGCTTATGCTCGTTTTGATAACTATGAAGAGGTTATGCGAGGTTTAAGCGAAACTAATATTGCTAACTTAAATGGCGAAATCAATGAGCTGTTGACAAAGTGGGCATTTGCTTCTCAGCAGGGTTTTTATTTGTCGCATGAACAAGGAATGAGCCTAATGGGTTTTAACCAATCTTCTGTTTTGAATATGATGGATGATAAGTTTACGATTCTGGATCGTGTACGTGAAAGTACGTAGCGGGAATAAATTTGCTCCTACCTTTAGTATTGGTGTAGCCTGCGAAGGCACTACTCTGGAGGAATTAATTCAGAATGCTAATAAGAGCTTATATCTAGCTTTTAGGTCGTGGTGGTGACCAAGCTGTAGTCATGAAGGATAAAAAGACATTGTTCTTTTGGTGGTACCAGTAGCGTAGGTGCTAAGAGCACTCGTGTACGTGCTCGTATTGTAGCGCAGACTATTCATGAACAGATGCTACAGGCTGATAAGATTTTTGTTATGGGTCATCATAATGAAGATTATGATGCTATCGGTCACGGTAATGGGTATGGCAGAAGCTGGGCTTTGCTTTGAATAAAGAAAACTTATATTGTTGCCAGCGAGAACAGTGAATATTTTGAACGTATTTCAGAAGTTTTAGCTAGTGAAAAAAGATTACTTTTATATGATAATGAAAAGAATATTTCGATATTGTCATTGACGGTGACCAAGCAGTTGATATGGTGACCCAGAAAAGCTTATTGATTTTAGTAGATGCGTCATCGTGCCGTACTTTCTGCTAGTAAGAAAGCTGTTGGGAAGCTCAGTTAAAAATCGCATTATTGTTGACCACCATCGTCGTGCTGAGGATATTATCAGTGATACTTCCCTGCTCTATCTAGAGCCTTCAAGTTCCTCAACTAGTGAATTGGTAACAGAATTA
>VOFC01005360.1_pt1 | contig 11905 bp, 17 predicted proteins | sample 5384161 | NCBI WGS metagenome assembly VOFC01 (sample SAMN12384722, study PRJNA508395) | human gut metagenome | isolation source: healthy gut B | host: Homo sapiens | reverse complement strand
GACGGAGATCACTATTTCGCTACCCACCGAGAAGGGCAGAAATTTTAGATCGCGCCCGCACACATTCAAACTTGTCGCCGACATGGAAAAAGAAGTGGGATGCGATGCAGAAAATCGTGAAGGAGGAAGCAAAATGAATGTTCTTGTAACGGGCGGCGCCGGATACATAGGCAGTCACACCTGCGTGGAGCTGATCAAGGCAGGGTATACCCCCATCGCAGTTGACAACTTTGTCAACTCCAGTGCGGAGAGCCTGCGCCGTGTCGGTGAAATAACAGGACAAAATGTGACTTTGATCGAAGGGGATATTCGTGATGAATATCTGTTGAATGAGATTTTTGGAAGCTGTGAGATAGCTTGTGTCATTCATTTCGCAGGCCTCAAGGCAGTCGGAGAATCTGTCATGAAGCCGCTTGATTACTATCAGAACAATTTGGATGCAACCTTGGAGTTGTGCAGCGCTATGTCAAGGCACAAGGTCAAGCGCATTTTTTCTCGTCTTCCGCCACTGTCTATTCAGGCGACAACGAGATGCCCCTGCGTGAGACCTCAAAAAACCGGGAACTGCACAAACCCTTATGGTTGGACAAAATTCATGTGCGAACAGATCCTGCGCGATATGGCAAAGGCCGACCCAGAGTGGTCGGTTGTGAATCTGCGCTACTTGAATCCGGTCGGCGCACATGAAAGCGGAAAGATCGGCGAGCATCCGAACGGCATTCCGAATAACCTCATGCCGTATATTTCGCAGACCGCAATCGGCAAGCGCGACCATCTGAATGTGTTCGGAAACGACTACCCCACGCCGGACGGCACCGGTGTGCGCGACTATATCCACGTTGTCGACCTGGCAAAGGGTCATGTTGCCGCGATCCAGTATCTAATGCAGCACAACGGGGAAAGCGTCTTTAACCTTGGTACAGGTCACGGCTATAGTGTGTTGGATATGGTGCATGCCTTTGAAGAAGCCAATGATGTGGTTGTCCCATATCAGATTGCAGCGCGCCGACAGGGGATCTGCCCATCTGCTATGCAGATACCTCAAAGAGCACAGAGCTTCTCGGATGGAAAGCGGAGAAATCTCTAATCGATATGTGCCGTGACACATGGAATTGGCAAAAGCAGAATCCTGACGGATACGGAGGATAAAATGTTGCATGTAAATTTCATTCAGGTGAAAGATTCCGAAGATATGGGGAAGGCTGCCGCTGATGAATTTGAAGCCGTTATTCAGGCAAAGCCCTCCTGTGTGATAGGTCTCGCCACCGGTTCTACTCCCATTCCGCTGTACCGTGAGCTTATTCTCCGTGAACGGGCGGGGTTCATTGACTTCAGCCGGGTTCGGTCGGTAAATCTGGATGAATATAAGGGACTTGCTCCCCGACCATCCGCAAAGCTATCGTCGTTTCATGCAGGAAAAGTTGTTTGACCATATCAATATTAAACCGGAAAACACCATTGTTCCCGATGGCCTTGCAGATGATATTCCAACCATGTGCGAGCAATACGAGCGCAAGCTGGAGGACTGGGGCGGCATTGATATTCAGCTTCTTGGCCTCGGTCATGATGGACATATCGGATTCAATGAGCCCTGCGACCATTTCCCGGCTGCAACCCATGAAGTTCGGCTCACAGAAATGACTCGTGAGGCAAATAAGCGGTTCTTTGCATCGGTCAACGATGTCCCTACATCCGCTATCACGATGGGAGTCGGCACAATTATGTCAGCGAAGAGAATCGTCATGCTTGTTACAGGCAAGGATAAGGCAGATATCCTCTTCCGCACATTTTGGGGACCTGTAACACCGCAGCTTCCCGGCTCAATTCTGCAATTCCATCCAAATGTCACAGTTATTTGTGACATGGACGCATCTGTCTCTCTGCCCCTGTGAATGAAAGGAGACTGCCATGAACTACCTTGGCATCGATTATTCTGTAAAAACATGCCCCTATTAGATAACGCTTTCATCCCCTTCGGTGTTTGGGCAGAAGCATATCTGAAAGAGGCGGTACATCCCTTCAAAATTGCCATAGAAAGAGAAAAACGGCTTTGTCTCTGTGTTTGAGACAAAGCTGCGCAGCGATGCGTTTGCAGCAGCAAATTACCGCTACGCTGAAAGATTTGTCAAAATGCTTTTTATGGAGCGTTGGCGGCTGGCGCCTTTTACCTGTGTGGCGATGACACAATTGCAAAGCGATTACAAGCGGAATACCGTGCGGGAGGTCTCCGCCATTTTGACATCAGCTTTATGCAGGATGTCTACGAACGCCCCTTCGAGGTAGTGGTTTGCGAAGAAGCTGCCTTCCCGCAGCCCAATGAGCAGGCAAAAAAGTGGGAGGGCATATAAATGGCTGCCGCATTGGTTTCGATGCAGGTGGTTCTGACCGCAAGGTTTCTGCGGTCATTGACGGCAGGACAGTCTACTCCGAGGAGGTTGTGTGGCATCCGAAAACAAGTGAAGATCCTCAATATCAATATGAGGGGATCGTGAGTGCGCTTAAGACGGCAGCGTCGAAAATGCCGCGGGTGGACGGTATTGGCGTGTCCTCCGCAGGCGTCTTTGTCGGAAACGCCCCTATGGTATCCTCCATCTTCATCAAGGTTCCTCGCAGCTGCAGGGGATGAGGTAAAAACCATCTATGATCGCGCGGCAAAGGAGATTGAGATGTCCCCATTGTTGTTGCTAATGACGGAGATGTATCTGCCCTTGCAGGAGCTATGAGTCTTGGAGCAGGCTCTATTATGGGGCTTGCGATGGGAACGAGTGAAGCTGTCGGATATGTAAATGCAGAGGGAAATCTGCTTGGATGGTTTAATGAGTTGGCCTTTTGCTCCGGTGGATTTGAACGAGTGCGCCATGCGTGACGAGTGGTCCGGAGATATCGGGGTCGGATGCAAATACTTTTCTCAAGATGCTGTGATAAAGCTGGCGCCCGCGGCAGGAATCGCACTTTCTGAGAATCTTTCTCCTGCTGAGAAACTCAAGGAGGTTCAGAAGCTGACGGAACAGGAAGTTCCATTTGCGTGCGATATCTTCCGTTCAATTGGCGTGTATCTGGCGCACACTCTAAGCCTCTATGCAATGATTTATGATCTCCGCACACTGCTGGTGCTTGGGCGTGTGGCGTCTGGCATCGGAGGGAATTTAATTATAGAAGAATGTCAGCGAGTATTGGAGGAAGAATTCCCTGAACTGTGCAGGAAGCGTCGAGTTATGCTGCCGGATGAAAAATTCCGGCGTGTGGGGCAGTCAATGGCAGCGGCAAGCCTGCCGGAGGTGTGAAATGATATTTCATAATGCCCATATCTTTGTTGACGGTTCTTTCCGTCACGGCGCATTTCGGGTGGAGAATGGTAGGTTCGCCGAAATGATAGATTCCACCCATACAGTTGCCGGTGGTATCGACTTGTCAAATCAGTATGTGATCCCGGGACTTGTGGATATACATACTCACGGAAATTCCGGCGCGGACTTCTCGGATGGTGATTATGATGGGCTAATCAGAATGGCTCGTTATCTGGCGCAAAACGGCGTAACCAGCTTCGCACCGGCCTCCATGACGTTGCCGTATCATGTGCTGGAAATGGCATTCAAAAAACGCCGTTTGGCTCAAAAACGAGAAGCCGAGAGAGTGCGCAAATTTAGTGGGAATACAAATGGAAGGGCCGTTTTTTTTCAGAAAAGAAAAAAGGGAGCGCAGAACGGTTCATACCTGAAACTGCCAGATATAGAGGCGTTTCAGAAACTATATGATAGCTCCAAGGGGCTTATCAGGATTGTCGATATAGCTGCGGAATTGTCTGGAGCCGAGACTTTCACAAAGCATGCGGCCACGCCTGCAGTAGCTATCGCGCATACTGACTGCACCTATGATGAGGCCGAGATCAGATTCGATGCAGGTGCTTCCCATCTGACGCACCTGTTTAATGCTATGCCCGGAATCCACCATCGAAAGCCCGGACCCATAGGAGCAGGAAGTGAGCGTAAGGGTGACTGCCGAACTGATCTGTGATGGGTTGCACATCCATCCCAGCGCCATTCGCATGGCATTTAAGCTGTTCCCCTGGAAGGGTATGTTTAATTTCGATGCCTCCGCTGCTGCGGTATGCCGGATGGCCAAAATATACCCCTTGGTGGGCAGGAGGTCTTTTTGGAAAAAACGGTGTCGCCCGCCTCGCAGATGGCACCATCGCGGGATCAGCGACAAATCTCTACGACTGTATGAAAAAGGCCGTGAGTTTGGCATACCGAGGGAGCAGGCTGTTATGTCAGCGACAACCATTCCAGCTGCAGTGGTCGGTTGTGCGGATAAGGTTGGTTCGATTGCCGCTGGGAAAAATGCGGACTTTGTTGTTTGTGACGAGCAATTAAACCCGAAATCGGTGTATCTGGAACGGGGTTCTACTGAAAGACTTCCGAACTGTCGTTTGATTCGTAAAAGGGTGAATAAGCCTTGGAGATATCGGAGCTGGCAGCCAATATAAATCAGCCTGTATTTGAAGATAAACTGACTCAGGTATACGGTTCGGACAGGTTAGAAAGCGCAAAAAGCCGCTGCACAGAGGTGACGGAGGGCTTCCGTCAGACCTTTGGCTATTCGGCACAGGCACTGTTCAGCGCGCCGGGCCGCACGGAGCTGGGCGGCAATCACACCGATCACCAGCGGGGCTGCGTTTTGCCGCCGCCGTGGATCTGGACATTCTGGCGGCGGCAGCCGTCACCGGCAGCGGTGCTATCCGCGTGCTGTCTCAGGGCTATCCCATGACGGAGGTATCCCTGGGAGCTGACTCCGCAGGAGGGGGAGAAAACACCTCGGCGGCGCTGATCCGGGGCGTGGCGTCCCGGATGCAGGAGATGGGCTGTGCACCTGCGGGGCAGGGGTCTGGACGTGTATATGACCTCCACCGTCCCCAAGGGCAGCGGCCTCAGCTCCTCCGCCGCCTTTGAGGTGCTGCTGGGGACGATGCTCAATGAGCTGTTCTGGTCGGGACACTGTACGCCGGTGGAGCTGGCGCAGATCGGCCAGTATGCCGAAAATGTGTACTTCGGCAAGCCCTGCGGCCTGATGGACCAGACGGCCTCCTCCGTGGGCGGCGTGGTGGCCATCGACTTCGCGGATACAGCCCACCCGGCGGTGGAACGGCTGGACGTGGATCTCCACGCCTGCGGCTACGCCCTGTGCATTCTGGACTCCGGTGCGGGACACGAGGATCTGACCGGGGAGTACAGCGCCATCACCGAGGAGTTGCTGCGGGCGGTCTGCCGCGTGTTCGGCAAAGAGGTGCTGCGGGAGGTGCCGGAGGAGGCCTTCCTTGCGGAGCTGCCCCACGTCAGAAAGGCGGTGGGGGATCGGGCGGTAAACCGCGCCTTCCACGTCTACGGCGAGAATCGCCGCGTGCGGGAGGAGGTACAGGCGCTCCGCAGCGGCGATTTCCAGCGGTTTCTTACGCTGGTGCGGGAACGGGCGCTCCTCCGCCATGTATCTGCAAAACATCATCCCACCGGCAGCACGGCGGCGCAGGAGCTGATGGTGACCATCGCCCTGTGCGAGCGCATGCTGGAGGGACGGGGCGCTGTCCGCGTACACGGCGGCGGCTTCGGGCGGCACGGCGCAGGCGTTCGTCGCCGCTGGATATGCTGACGGCTTCCGCGACAGGGGTGGAAGCCTCGCTGGGGCGGGGCTGCTGCCACGTGGTGCGCATCCGGCCGGCCGGCGGCATCCGGCTGGGATAGAGGTGCGTCATGTGCTATCAGGCCATTGAAGATCTGCTGGGCTACGCCCTGCGCACAGGGCTTATAGAGGAATGTGACCGCACATGGGCGGCAAATCGTTTGCTTCATACCTTGGGGCTGGAATCGTGGGAGCCGCCGCAGACGGTGCGGGAGCGGCCCTTGAGGATATCCTGAAGGAGCTGCTGGACGACGCGGCGGCGCGAGGCGTCATACAGAACGACATCACCCGCAGCGACCTGTTAGATAACGAGCTGATGGGCATACTGACGCCCCGCCCCGCTCAGGTCATCAGTGAATTCCGGCGACGGTATCAGGCCGACCCGAAGGCGGCCACAGACTGGTTTTACCGCTTCAGTCAGGACACGGACTACATCCGGCGCTACCGCATCGCCCGGATGTAAAGTGGAAGGCCGTCACACCCTACGGGGATATGGACATCACCATCAACCTGTCCAAGCCGGAGAAGGACCCCAAGGCCATCGCCGCGGCGAAGGCCGCGCCCCAGACCAGCTACCCCAAGTGCCAGCTCTGCCGGGAGAACGAGGGCTACGCGGGACGGCTCAACCACCCCGCCCGGCAGAACCACCGGATCGTCCCCATCACCATCGATCAGGAGGACTGGTTCTTCCAGTACAGCCCCTATGTCTACTACAACGAGCACTGCATCGTTCTGAATGGGCATCACACCCCATGAAGATCGATAAGGCCACCTTCCGCAAGCTGCTGACTTCGTCAAGCAGTTCCCCACTACTTTGTGGGCAGCAACGCCGATCTCCCCATCGTGGGCGGCTCTATTCTCAGCCACGACCATTTCCAGGGTGGCCGCCATGCTTTTTGCCATGGAAAAGCCCCTGTGGAGCAGCATGTCACCTTCCGGGGCTTCCCAGATGGGAGGCCGGCATCGTCAAGTGGCCCATGTCCGTGATCCGGCTCCGCTGCAAAGATGATCAGCGTCTGGTGGAGCTGGCCGACCGCATCCTTGCCGCCTGGCGGGGCCACGCTACACGGACGAGGCGGCCTTTGTGTTCGCGGAGACCGACGGCGAGCCCCACAACACCATCACTCCCATCGCCCGGATGCGGGAAGGGCAGTTCGAGCTGGATCTGGTGCTGCGCAACAACATCACCACCGCGGAATATCCCCTGGGGGTGTACCACCCCATCAGGAGCTCCACCACATCAAAAAGGAGAACATCGGCCTCATCGAGGTCATGGGCCTCGCGGTGCTTCCGGCGCGGCTGAAGGACGAGCTGGACGGCGTGGCGCGGGCGCTGGTGCGGGGCGACGATCTGCGGGCCGACGAGACGCTGGCCAAGCACGCGGACTGGGCGGAGGAGCTGAAAACCCGCTATACATTCACCGCGGAAAACGCCGGGGAGCTGCTGGGCAGGAGGTGGGCGCGGTGTTCGCCGCGGTTCTGGAGCACGCCGGCGTTTTCAAGTGTACCCCGGAGGGCCGGGAGGCCTTTTGAGATTTATACATAGTGCTGAAATGTAAGGAGGAGCTATATGGCAAAGAACAGATATATTGAGGATTATCCCGCTATTGGTATCCGCCCGATCATTGATGGTCGCCGCGGCCCGATGCAGTTACGAGAAAATCTGGAGGATCAAGTTCTGGCGATGGCTTTGGCAGCCAAAAACTGTTTGAGGACAACCTGCGCTATTCCAATGGCGATCCGGTTCGTGTGGTCGTTGCAGATAGCTCGATTGGGCGCGTACCGAATCGGCTGCCTGTGCGGAGAAATTCCGCAGAGAAGGCGTGGCAATTACACTGTCTGTCACACCGTGCTGGTGCTACGGCTCCGAAACTATGGATATGGACCCGATGACGATTAAGGGTGTCTGGGGCTTTAATGGTACGGAACGTCCGGGGGCTGTATACTTGGCCTCTGTTTTGGCCACCCATGCGCAAAAGGGACTTCCTGCGTTTGGGATTTATGGCCATGAGGTGCAGGATCGTGACCAGGTCGCCTGTATTCCTGATGATGTAAAGGAAAAGCTGCTGCGCTTTTTGGCCGTGCAGCCGTTGCCGCTGCAACCATGCGGGGAAAAAGCTATTTGCAGATCGGCTCGATGTGTATGGGGATCGGAGGCTCGATTATCGACCAGCAATTTATGGAGGAATATCTCGGCCTCCGCGTAGAGTCTGTGGATGAAGTAGAGATCCTTCGCCGCATGGAGGAGGGCATCTATGACCACGCTGCGTATGAAAGAGCATTGGCATGGACAAAGGAGCACTGCAAAGAAGGTCGTGACGATAACCCCTGAATTCGTCCAGTTTCTTGGAGAAAAACGCCGCATTAAATTCACTGCGGAGGAAAAGGAAAAGCAGTGGGAATTCACCATTAAGATGTACTGTATCATCGAAGATCTGATGCAGGGAAACCCCAATCTCCCAGATGGATTCGAGGAGGAAAAGTCCGGCCACAATGCCATTGCAGCAGGTTTCCAGGGACAGAGGCAGTGGACGGATCACTGGCCCAACTGTGATTATCCCGAGGCAATACTGAATTCCTCCTTCGATTTTGAGGGCAAGAAAGAACCGATGGTCTTCGCTACTGAAAATGATGTGCTCAACGGACTCAGTATGTTGTTTATGGGTCTGCTGACCAATCGAGCGCAGATTTTCGCCGATGTCCGTACCTATTGGTCGCAGGAAGCCACAAAGCGAGTTACCGGATATGATTTGGAGGGTCGGGCAAAGGACAACGGCGGGATTATCCATCTGCTAAACTCCGGCGCAGCCTGCCTTGATGCCTGCGGCGAGTGTTCCGACGAGAATGGGAATGCGGTAATGAAGCACTGGTGGGATGTCACAGATGAGGATATCCGGAAAATGACCGACGCAACAGTCTGGTGCGAGGCAGGACTGGATAATTTCCGCGGCGGAGGCTTTTCCAGTCACTTTGTCACCCGTTCAGAAATGCCCGTCACGATGATTCGCCTCAACCTTGTAAAGGGCCTCGGCCCAGTTCTGCAAATTGCCGAAGGCTGGACCGTCAAGCTCCCCTGATGCAGTGACTGAAACGCTCATGGAGCATACAAATCCCACATGGCCTTGCACATGGTTCACACCGCGCTGCAGCGGTAAGCCTGGCAGCCCATTCCAAGACGCCTACACCGTTATGCAGCATTGGGGCGCAAATCACGGCGCAATCTCTTATGGACACATTGGTGCAGATATTATCACGCTCTGCTCTATGCTGCGTATTCCCATCAGTATGCATAATGTGGATGAGGCTGATATCTTCCGACCGGCGGCGTGGAACGCCTTCGGCATGGATAAGGAGGGCCAGGATTATCGCGCCTGCGCTGCCTATGGCCCAATGTATAGGAATATCCGATGAAGGATTCGCCGCACCGTCTTCGACTCCATTGCAATTCCGCAATTCCAGAAAGGTATCGTGATTCCATGCGTAATTTACTGGCTTTTGATTTAGGTGCAAGTAATGGCCGTGCCATCCTGGGCCGATTCGATGGCACAAGGGTTACTTTGCATGAGCTTCATCGTTTTGAAAACAACTATATCGAAATGAACGGTGTGTTCTATTGGGATCTGCCGTATCTTTACCAACAACTTAAGCTCGGCTTTCTTGCCTTTCGGCAGGCTAATATGGGCGAGCTTGACTGCTTTGGCATCGACGCATGGGGTGTAGATTACGGCTTACTGGACAAGAACGGACATCTTCTTTCTAACCCAAGAGCCTATTACAACGGTACGCTGGATACCACCGTCAGTTCCGTGGTCATCCATCCCTCCGCGCCCATCCTCCTGGAGGTGAACGAGAGCATCGGCGTCCTTGCCACTGCCATGCATGGCGACCGGGTGGCCGTCCTCACAGACCAACTGGAGTACGCCGTGGAAGCGGATACTCTGGCAAAGGTGGATGCCTCCGGTGCGCAGCCGATGCTGATTGGTTTGGCGGCGGGGCAGGGCAAGCTCGTCGCAAGGCTCAAAAATGACGGTGCGAAGTCCGCGGAACGGGCTGTCACCGTACTGAGCGGGGGCATGCAGGAAACACCGCGTATGCCGGTGGACAAGGAGCATCCCCTTCTGCTTGTCAGCATCTACGCACAGACCAAGAAGCAGGACTGGTGGGAGGCTGGCAAGCCCGCTGGCATCCCTCCCAGGGCAATTTGAGTGTCACTGGCATCTGGAACAATATCCCGGATGATCTCAAGCCTTACACCGCCATCCAGCTCCACGCCGATGACTTTGTCGGTCACGGCTACGGCGGGTACGGCGACCACGACAGGCTTTGGGCATGGTACAGCTATTTCGTTGATCAGGCAGAAGAATATAATCGGAACGAGCCGGATTCGAAAAAGCACATCAACATCTACCTCACGCTGATGACTGGAGGAACCCCTCTCAGCTATCTCTCTCGTACCATCCCCGATGATGAGTTGGTCGCATTCATCAATGCCCATGAATGTGTCAAGGGCGTCGTCCTCTCGGAGAACTACAACAACGGCGACACGGTAGGCGTGGCAAAGGTGACGGCCAAGTACCTGAAGCTGATGGCACAGCAAGGCTGCTATCTGGTACTGACCGATATTGATAAGCCGGGCTCGAATATGATGGAGAAGTGGTTCAACGATACGGATGAACTGCACAATGCCGCCAAGAAGTACCACAAGTACCTTATCATCAACTCCAAGAGCACCTCCAGCTCCGGCTTTAATACCGTGCGCAGCTTCGCAGTGGGTGCCTGGCTGGCTGGCCTGGCAGATAACTGGGGGCACTGACCGATGCTTGGGCATGGTATGAGTCTGGCTATGGACAGCTCTTTAAGCCAAACAGCAAGCCAAGCTATGAGGATGTGCGCAGGGTCTATACCTTCCCGGAAACTCTCTTTTGCCATGAACATGCTCCAGTGCTATGCCAACGGCGCAGTGGTGTTCAACGCCGAGCATCCGTTCTACTGCACCGGCGTGGACGACAAACCCTCCTGGGTTCTCAAGGAGTCCATTCTGCCGGCCTTCCGCTATATCGTCCAACATCCCGCAGCGGACAAAGACACCGTAGCAGCCCAGATCAAAGCGGGCATTTTTTCACCAATGGCGGGTATCTGCCCCAGAACTACGCAGCAGGTCTTTACGGAAACCACACCGACACCAATATTCTTCAGTCCACTGGGCGCTATCGGGTGCTTCCTCTCTTCACGAAATATGTGCAGAGGGCCGACATTGCTACGATCAGCCAGACCCTGTCCGTCAGTGATTTCAGGGGAAGTCGGAGCAGCAGAAACAGGATATGCTGGCCGCCAACTACCCGGCTCGCTATCAGGGCACGGCCTTTGCCGAGGAACTCCTGGGCGGTGGTCATCGCTGGCTGGTGATGAACAGTTCCTTCAACGAGAATACGAATCAGTCCGCTAATATCACCCCCATGCAGGGCAGCTTTGCCACCAAACTGGAGTTCACCCTGACGCCCCACACCTACCTGATCTCCAGCGAGACGGCGGATGCTCTCGAGATCGAACTCAATAACTTCCGTGCTGACAAGGACGAGCTTTGGGTATCCGGAAAGAGCCTGAACAATGTTGACTGGGCAACCGTATCCCCGGACGGCTCCTGGAACGGAGACAATCAGCGCCATGTAACGGAGTATATGGCCTACCACATCGAAAATCCCCCAGCTTAATAAGCGGGACGGGGAGCGGCATGATCTCCGGGACACCGTTATCAAGGTGACCTCTGACAATCCGCTGACTGCCTCTGTGGAGCGGTTGGGCGAGGGCAGCAAAAAGCAGGATGCCTTCTTATACGGAAAAGTACGAGGCTGGAGTCTACACCCTGACCATCACGCACAACGGTCAGGTTCGTGTTGCCATCCGAGCCAAGGCCACCGCTCCCACGCTACCGGATATTGCCGTCAGCCAGAAGTACACCGTGACCACCGGCGAGAAGCGCGATTGGCTCGGTTATGCCCGCCGACGCAGGCACGCTGACCTATACCAAGGGTGCCGAGAGCAAGACCGGCTCTGTGACAGTCACGAGCTGGGCTGTGGATGCCACCGGTAAGGTAACCTATACCCTGTCCGGCGGTGCGGCCGGCGATACCGTCACCCTGCCCGTGGCCATCGGCTCCGACAACTATGCGGACGCCACCGTCAATGTGGTCATTTCCCTCACGGCCAAGGACGACCAGGCGGCTCTGATCCTC
>VOFC01006607.1_pt1 | contig 11906 bp, 23 predicted proteins | sample 5384161 | NCBI WGS metagenome assembly VOFC01 (sample SAMN12384722, study PRJNA508395) | human gut metagenome | isolation source: healthy gut B | host: Homo sapiens | reverse complement strand
ATCTGCCACGGCAATATCTGCCGGTCAACTCTTGCCCAAAGTTTTTTCACCCATCTGGTGAACACCCATGGTCTTGCAGACCAGTTTGTCATTGACAGTTGTGCAACAAGCAGAGAAAATCGGCAATCCACCCCACAGAGGAACTGTCAATAAATTAAAAGAAATGGGCATTCCGGTAGTTCCTCATCAGGCGAGACAGATTACCTGGTCCGACTATACCAATTTTTGATTATATCATTGGTATGGATTCTGCCAACATACGCAATCTTCATCGTATGCTCAAGGGAGATCCGGATAAAAAAATATCAAATTATTAGATTATACTTCCCGAAAAGGTGAAGATATTGCAGATCCATGGTATACCGGTAATTTTGATGCAACTTACCGGGACGTAAAAAGAGGGCTGTGAAGCCCTCCTGGATGAATGTCTCTTGCATCTGTAAGCTTTAAGTAAAGTTTCAGGCTTATACTCCTGTACTTTTTTACTTTTCGTTCCTGATTTTCAATCAGCCTTCCAGTGCATAAGAAAGTAATTTTTTTAAATCGTGATGAAACTGCCGGTTTTTTACTGTGCAGTTTCTTTTTTTTCTGATGCAGATTTCATCTGCTCAACCTGAACCCGGTAACGGTTGAATAAGGCAATGTAATCATTTCCGGGTCTCTGTCCCCACCGAACCAGTACCCAGTTCATTGCCTCGTCATTCCAAAATTCCATCAGGATTTCTGCCATTTTCAGTAAAGTGATATATTGGACTGCCTCCTGGCCATTTTGCGATCTCACGATTGCGGTATGTATTTTCATGTTCAGCCCGTCCAAGCTTTCCGAGCAATCGCTTCGGCATACTTTTTTCTTTTCCTCGCGGTTCATCAGTTGTAAACTTTTTTTTCAAGTATTTCATTCAGACTGCTATATGCATTCCAGTAGGTAACAAAACAGACTCCGCTGTCTTTTCCTCCGGCTCAAGCTTGAATGTCTTAAATACCCGTTCCACTGGTTCTGAATTCCCGAAAAAAACTGTGCATCATAACCTTTTCTTTTTTCGGGATCAGATAATGTCTGATATGCTTCAAGTATTTCCTGCATAAAAGCGGTTGTATCTATATCTTTATGTGCATTTGCATCTGGATGATACACTTTTGCCAATGCATTTTTTGCAATTGTGATTTCCTCGATTGACGCATCTCTGGACACACCTAATATTTCATAATAAGTGCGAGACTTCATGAAGGACCTCCTTCTTATAACCATTTATTAACCATTTATTTCCCATGATTAATATACGCTAGTCATTTTCAAAAAGTCAATGAAACTCTGTCTGCATATTTTGAAATTCTCCCTACTATATTAGTAACATACGAGATTCTGGGAAATCCTTTATGAAAACGATCAAGAAGCTGTTGGCAGTCATGCTGATCTGCATACAGACACTGCAATTTTCAATGGTTCCAAAATGTCCTGGCTGGAAGAAACAGCAACCACTCCAGGAACAGAACAAACTTCGGATACGGCAGTAGAAGTGACTGCTCCTTCTGCAATTTTAATGGAAATGACAACGGGTACAGTATTATACGAAAAAGATGCGGATACTGCACGACCACCGGCAAGTGTCACGAAAGTCATGACAATGCTTTTAATTTTGATGCACTTGCAGAAGGGAAAATTCAGTTGGAGGATAAAGTTACAACTTCTGAATATGCCTCTTCTATGGGCGGCTCTCAGGTCTTCCTGGAAACGGGAGAAAAAGCAGACCGTAGAAACTTTACTCAAATGTATTTCTATTGCCAGTGCAAATGATGCCTGTGTTGCTATGGCTGAATATATTTCAGGAAATGAAGAGGAATTTGTCCGTCAGATGAATCTTCGTGCAGAAGGTCTCGGCATGAAACACACTCATTTTGTGAATTGTAACGGACTGGATGCAGAAGGTCACGAAACAAGTGCCCGTGATATTGCATTGATGTCCCGTGAACTTCTCCTGAAATATCCGGAAATTCATAATTATTGTACGATCTGGATGGAAAATATCACTCATACAACCTCAAAGGTTCGTCTGAATTTGGATTAACTAATACCAATAAACTGATCCGTCAGTATGAATATGCAACCGGATTAAAAACCGGCTCTACCGGCAAGGCAAAGTTCTGTGTTTCAGCAACTGCTGAAAAAAAAATGGTGTCAGTCTGATCGCAGTTATTATGGGGGGCTGAAGACTCCAAAGCCAGGTTCAAGGATGCTGTTACCTTATTAAATTATGGGTTCGGAAAATGTCAGATGTATACGGATGAAAATATGCCTTCTTTGGATCCAATCTCTGTCACCGGTGGTATACAGGAATCCATCTCACTTGAATATGAAAAAGAAATTTACTTATCTGGATACAACAGGAGCAAATCTGAATGCTGTTACTTCAAGGCTTCAGATTCCTGATAAAATAAATGCTCCGGTTAAAAAAGGGGACACTGTCGGTCAACGGATTTACTATTTAGACGAAAAATCGGCAGTGTGAATCTTCTGGCTGAAGAAACCGTTAAGAAAGCAGGATTCTTTGATTATCTGAGAAAAAGCTCTTTACTGGATTGCACTATAAAGAATACTTATCATATTTTCCGGGAAACTCTGCCAGAGAATCTTTATATTTTTCTTGTCCTCGAAAGGGAATGTGATTTATAATCATTTTATCTGCTGCCGGGATGCAGAGACAGGAGAGAGTGAGACATTTATGAATATACCAATGATTATTTTTCTTTTTATTCTGATCGCAGGGGGACTGCTTGGATTGGAGATTTATCGGGAACTCCATCATTTCCGGGTAACTCACTACACGATTGAATCACAAAAATTTAAAGGATTCAGCAGGGATCTGAATCTGATTTTTTCTAAGTGATCTTCATAATCGGGTTTATGGTGAGAAAAATGAACCTCTGCTACAGGCTATCCGCAATGAAAAACCGGACCTGATTTTAATCGGTGGAGATATGCTCGTCGGCAAGGAAGATGCCTCCTATGATATTGCACTTGATTTTACCAGTCAGTTACCCCAAATTGCTCCGGTGCTTTACGCGACAGGAAACCACGAGCAGCGTATGAGGGAAAACCCTGAGATCTATCAAGCTTCCTATGCCGACTACCGGCAACAGTTGAAAGACAGGGGTGTTCTTTTTTTGAAAAATGGAAGCTGCCGGATTGAAGCAGGAACGGTTCTCCTGGAAATTTCGGGTGTGGAACTTCCATCCGCATCGTATAAAAAAGCTGAAAAAGCTTCCGATCCGGGCTTCTGATATTGCAGAATATCTCCATAAAGATAGTGTTTCGGTTACTGAAGATTCAGTTTACCGCATTTTACTTGCCCATAATCCAGCTTATATGAATGCTTATAAAGGATGGGGGGCTGATCTTATTTTATCCGGTCATCTCCACGGTGGAGTGATGCGACTTCCCGGAATTGGTGGAGTAATCACCCCACAAGCCTTCCTTTTTCCAAAATACTCTGGTGAAATGACGAAAGAAGGAGAACAGACCATCATTGTCAGCCGTGGACTTGGAACGCATACAATCAATATCCGGCTTTTTAATCAGCCTGAAGTCGTGTCCATCTGCCTGAAAAGATCGGAAAATAAGAAATAATTTTTGAATAGCCGGAATGATGAAAGGTGAAAAAGCCGTTGTCAAAAATTCCTTTTTTCCCCTATAATATTCATGTTATGGTATTTTTGGGATTTTTCACGGAAATATGCACTGGGAAAATCTGCAGGTACTTCAGATCATGCTTTTAAGCACAGAAATGACAAGAGGGAAAAATGGGTATACCGGTAAAGTTAGAAGTATTTGAAGGACCACTGATCTGCTCCTTCATTTGATAGAGAAAAAATAAAGTTGATATTTATGATATTCCGATTGTTGAGATTACCAATCAGTATATGGAATATATCAGGGGATGCAGCATGAAGATATGAATGTCATGAGTGAATTCCTTGTCATGGCAGCGATGCTTCTAGATATCAAATGTCGGATGCTTCTTCCTAAAGAAGTGACGGAAGAAGGAGAGGAAGAAGATCCGCGTCAGGAGCTTGTGGAACAGCTCCTTCAATATAAGATGTACAAGTATATGGCATTTGAACTGAAAGACCGTGAACTGGATTCGGGTCAGGTTATGTATAAATCTCCGGATATTCCGGAAGAGATTCTTGAATACGCAGAACCTGTAGACCTGGATCAGCTTCTTGGAGATCTCACTATGGCTAAATTAGAGAAGTGTTCCGTGAGATCATGAAGCGTCAGGCTGAAAAGATTGATCCGGTCAGAGTAAATTCGGAAAGATTGAAAAGAAGAGGTTTCTCTTTCAGATAAATTTGTCTATGTTCATGAATATATGCGTCAGCATAAGAGGTTCAGTTTCAGGCAGCTTCTTTTGGAACAGAAGAGTAAGATGCATATCGTTGTTACTTTTCTTGCAATCCTGGAAATGATGAAGCTGGGAGAGATTCACGTAGAGCAGGAAAATACCTGTGGAGAGATCATGATTGAAAGGATAGGAGAAGCAGATGAATACAAAGAAGTTTCCAGGCAGCGATCGAAGCGATTCTGTTCACAATGGGGGAATCAGTGGAACTGAGTAAGATTGCAGCAGCGATTGAACAGGATGAACCTACGACCCGTGGAATCATTTCTGATATGATGACTGCTTATGAAAAAGCAGAACCGCGGTATCCGGATTATTGAGCTGGATCATTCATTCCAGTTATGTACAAAAAAAAGAATACTATGATTATCTCATCCGCATTGCCAGACAACCTAAGAGGTATGTACTCACGGATGTTATGCTGGAGACGCTCTCGATCATTGCATACCGTCAGCCGGTAACCAAACTGGAAATTGAAAAAAGATCCGCGGGGTAAAATCTGATCATGCTGTCAATAAGCTGGTGGAATATGGACTAGTGGAAGAAGTCGGACGGATGGATGCCCCGGGCAGACCTATTTTATTTGGGACAACCGAGGAATTTCTTCGTCGTTTCAGTGTTCAGTCTCTTGATGATCTTCCATCTCTTGCTCCTGAACAGATTGAGCATTTTAAAGAAGAAGCAGAAGACGAGGCCAAGTTAAAACTTGATATCTGATTTTTAGTTACGCAAGCAGTTTCTTCTTTTATAAGGTCTGATTTTCAGACTGGATACATAAAAAAATGACAAGACAATTCTGTAACGGAGTTGGAGCAGTGGCAAAAAGTCAGATTATTTTATCGGAGAAAAAAATTTGTTACTGGCTGATCGTATCAGTAATGATCCTGATGACTCTCAATCCATCTTTACAGGTGATTGCAAAGGAATCAGTAAGCGATGATCTTACTGTCTATACGGATGCCGGTGAATCTTTAGAATTATACGCCCGTTCAGCCGTCCTTATGGACGGAGACAGCGGACGTATTTTATTTGAAAAAAATGGATCCGATCCACGTCCTATGGCGAGTACAACGAAGATCATGACGTGTATTCTTGCTCTCGAAGCATCTGATCCATCTCGGAAGATCACTGTCAGTTCTCAAGCAGCCTCCCAGCCAAAAGTCCATCTTGGAATGACAGAAGGACAGTCTTTTTATTTAAAAGATCTTCTTTATTCTCTTATGCTGGAATCCCATAATGATTCTGCCGTTGCAATAGCGGAGGGAATTGATGGCAGTGTAGAAGCTTTTTGCCCAAAGGATGAATCAGAAAGCCGAAGAAATAGGATGTAAAAATACATATTTCATTTCTCCCAATGGATTGGATGCACAGGATTCTCAAAGCAATCATCATACTACAGCCCGGGAACTTGCACTGATCCTGCGTTACTGCATTATGGTTTCGCCCCAGCGTGAGGCCTTTTTGAAAATCACCCGCACCATGCAGTATACTTTTCAGGACTGCGAAAAAATTTTTTTCTTATTCCTGTAATAACCACAATGCGTTTCTTAATATGATGGAGGGTGCTCTTACCGGTAAGACCGGTTTTACTGCGGATGCCGGATATTGTTATGTGGGGGCATTGCAGCGGGATGACAGGACTTTTATCGTTGCTTTACTGGCATGCGGCTGGCCTAATAACAGAAATTATAAATGGATGGATACAAAAAATTAATGACCTACGGATTAGAAAATTATGTTTATCGCGATTTTCAAGTGAAAGCAGCCCCACACTTTGTACTGGTACAAAACGGCATTGAAAATAAAATGAACTATCCCTCTTCTGATCCTGTCCGGCTGGAAGTTCGTGCAAATACAGAACCATTCCGCCTTTTAATGAACCAAAAAGAGGATATTTCGATTCGATACTATCTGACAGACAAGGTCCATGCACCTGTCAGGAGAATACCGTCTTGGGATTATGAAGTGTTATCTTGGAGATGAAGTAATCCGGGAATTTCCTCTTGTCGCAACGAAAACCATTGCGAAACGTACTTTGAAAACCTGTTTTGATTATGCTATATTAAAATATATCAATAAAACTGATTAAATTACCACTGGAATATATCTGAAAGCTATGATACTATAGGTGAAGACAAAAAAAGAGCAACTAAATTGATGAAATATAAGGAGTGTACGACTATGGAAAACTGGAAAAAAATACGAAAAAGACTTATTTTATGCCGCCAGAGCCATGTTATGACTGGGTAAAAAAAGATTCTATTGATAAAGCACCGATCTGGTGCAGTGTGGATCTGCGGGATGGAAACCAGGCACTGATCGAACCAATGAGCCTGGATGAAAAACTGGAGTTTTTTCCAGCTCCTCGTAGATGTTGGATTTAAAATGATCGAGGTAGGATTTCCTGCAGCATCTGAGACAGAGTATCAGTTTCTTAGAACATTGATCGAGCAGAATATGATTCCTGATGACGTTACGATTCAGGTTCTGACTCAGGCAAGAGAACATATCATCAAAAAAACTTTTGAAGCTGTAAAGGGTGCTCCACATGCGATCATCCATGTATACAATTCAACTTCTGTAGCACAGCGTGAACAGGTATTCCGCAAAGATAAAGAGCAAATTAAGAGATTGCCATTGATGGAGCTACATTATTAAAAAGCTTGCCGAGGAAACAGAAGGAAACTTCACTTTCCAGTACAGTCCGGAAAGTTTCCCGGGAACGGAAGTTGACTATGCATTGGATGTCTGCAACGCTGTCCTTGATATATGGCAGCCAACTGCTGACAACAAAGCGATAATCAATCTTCCTACAACGGTAGAACATGCAATGCCGCATGTATTTGCCCGTCAGGTAGAGTATTTCAACAAACATTTATTACACCGCGAAAACGTAATCCTTTCCCTTCATCCACATAATGACAGAGGATCAGGTGTATCAGATGCAGAACTTGGAATCGCTTGCCGGAGCAGATAAGATTGAGGGAACATTGTTTGGAAACGGTGAGAGAACCGGAAACGTAGATATCATTACTCTTGCCATGAACATGTTCTCACAGGGAGTAAATCCAAATCTTGATTTTTCCAATATGAGTGAGATCTGCGAAGTATATGAGCGTGTTACAAGAATGAAAGTTTCTCCGTCAGCCATATGCAGGTGACCTTGTATTTACTGCGTTCTCAGGTTCCCATCAGGATGCGATTGCAAAGGGCATGGCATGGAGAGAAGAACATGACTGCAAGACATGGACAGTTCCATATCTTCCGATTGACCCACAGGATGTTGGAAGAAGATATGATTCGGATGTTATCCGTATCAACAGCCAGTCAGGAAAAGGTGGCGTAAACTATATTCTGAAGCAGAGCTTTGGTATCAGCCTGCCGGAGAAGATGAGAGAAGAAGTCGGATACATGGTAAAAGATGTTTCTGACAAGGCTCATCAGAGAACTGACACCGGATGTTGTATATCGTATTTTTGAGGATCATTATATCAGTGCAAAACCAATCTTCCAGTGTGGACGAATGCCACTTTAAGCAGGAAGATGGTATCGTAGCAGAAGCAACGATCCATCAGAATGACAATAACCACAAGATCACAGGTGTTGGAAACGGACGCCTGGATGCAGTAAGCAATGCGATCAAGCATTACTTTGGCATCAGTTACGAACTTGCTTTTTATGAAGAACATTCTCTTACAAAAGGATCTTCTTCCCGTGCAGTTGCTTACGTTGGTGTTATCTGTAATAAAAAAGAAATACTGGGGAGTCGGAATTGATGCCGACATTATTAAAGCATCCATCCAGGCTCTGGTAGTCGCCGTAAATAAATTGCCGGAAATTGCCGAATCCCAGTCCTGCAAAGATGAAAGACTTTTAGAAATCACCAACTACATCTACGCAAATTATAAAGATGTGACTTTGGATGACCTTTCAGAAAAAGTTTTTCCTGTCCAAAACGTATCTTTCTAAATATATCAAAGAAAAATCCGGAATGACTTTCGGGGATATTCTTAAAGCAGGTCAGAATGAAAAAAGGCACGTGCAATGCTCAAGAGCAGCAGTGCTACTGTAGAAAACATCGCAGAATCTGTCGGATATCAGAATGTAGAACATTTTAACCGGATCTTTAAGAAGATGTACAATATCACGCCGGTTCAGTATCGGAACAGACATTAATAAATTTGTAGTTGTTGAAGAGAAAATATACAGGCAGCAAGGAGTTTTTGACAGAAGAGCGTCCATATCCGCACTTTTGCTGCATCGCAGTGCAGGACCCGCTTTACCTCAGCCCGTTGACAACTTGTAACAGAAACGTGGAAACAGTCGTGCAGTGGCACTCCTGTTTACGTTCCTTAACAAGTTGGGCAAAGTGTCTTCGGAACGCTCCCTGTCAATGCACTGCTCACGCAACAGCAAATGCGGATATTAGACTTTTTAAATCAGAATGCTTTCCTTGCACCGGGACATTTTCTCTCAACAATACGAAATTTCAATAAGAAGTAGAAAGCCGGAAGGTTATCGACTAAGATGAATGATTTGTCAAATAGTAAATACAATATCTACTATCTAATATTTACGAGATGCCAGGGGCAAAAGGTCTAAGCCCACATGAGCTTGTTCATAGGTGGGTGAAAGACCTTAGGACCCGCCCCGATATTCGCATATCGTGGGATGATAATCCCACGATATGAATATTGGGTAGGATTGTGGGAGTGCGTAGCACGGAGCAATCCGTAGGCATCAAAGTCGGGGGGCTTTTGCCCCCGACATCTTTACGATCGAATATCTTAGTCAATAGCCATCCGGCTTTGTTTATCGTTTTTTAAATTTGTATTATTGGGTGGATACGCTGTGGAGCTAAAAAACTTCTTATCGAGATGTTCAGCGGAAAGCAGGGTGTTCCTGAGCAGGTGCATTAGCAGGAGCGTTCCGAAGACACTTTGCAGCGTTTGTTAGAGAAAGTAAATCGAGTGCCATTGCACGAAGATTTCCACTTTCGAGTTACAAACGGTCAACGGGCTGAGGTAAAGCGGGCCTGCACCGCGAAGGAATTGGCAATTTAGTATATGTGTACAGCCAGGACGCTAAGGTTTTAGGCGGATCAATAGGCGAAATGCACGCGAGAAAGATTGCTAAGATTTATGACATGGCTATGAAGATGGGAGCACCGGTTATCGGTCTCGTCGATTGTGCCGGCTTAAGATTACAGGAGGCAACAGATGCACTTAACGCATTTGGCGAGGTATATCTCAAGCAGTCATTAGCATCGGGAGTAATACCACAGATCACTGCTATTTTTGGAACATGTGGCGGTGGAGCTGCTCTTATTCCTACACTTACAGATTTTACATTCATGACAAAGGAAGGTGCAAAGCTTTTTGTAAACAGTCCTAATGCGTTAGAAGAGAACAATGTTGTTAAGCTTGACACTTCAACAGCAGAGTATGTAAGTGAGAATACAGCTAATGTTGATGGTGTATTTGAGACAGAGGAAGAGGTTCTCGGAACTATCAGAAGTCTTGTTGAAATGCTTCCATCATGTAACACAGATACAGACAAGCAGGAGAACTGCACAGATAACATTAACAGGATCATTCCTAACCTTGAAGGTTTCAAGAATGACGCAAAGGCAGTTCTTATGAACATTTCAGACAACTCATTTATCCTTGAGCTTAAGAAGGATTTCGCTCAGGATATCGTTACAGCATTTATCAAGCTTAACGGATATGCTGTAGGATGTGTTGTAAACCAGAAGGATGTTATCACAACAGACGGTGCATACAAGGCCGCAGATTTTGTTAATTTCTGTGACGCTTTTGATATCCCTGTACTTACACTTGTTAATGTTACAGGCTTTGCTGCTACTATTGATGAGGAGCATACAATTTCAAGAGCACTTGCAAAGCTTACAAACGCTTATGCAGACGCAACAACACCAAAGGTTACTGTTATCCTTGACAAGGCTTATGGTACAGCTTACACAGTTATGAATTCAAAGGCTATCGGCAGAGGATATGTTGATGCCATCATCGAACCTGCAGACACCAGAAAATATGTGATCGGTGCATTTGAAATGCTGTTCACAAAAAAGAGAGAATCGTCGGACAAAAAAGCACGGTACGGTTTAGTGAGGTGAGGCGAAGTGAAGAAAAAAATCAGTTTATTAGGACTTATCCTCATTCTCGTCCTTAGCTTTACGGGATGTGGTAAGTCTGAGACGACAGAGTATGATCAGACGACAATGGAGCAGTATGCAGATACAATCATCAGTGCATTCAGTTCTATGTCTGAAGAAGATATGGATTATTACGAGAATCTGAGAGATCTGAATCTTGATATTACTCTTTTTACAGGCACAGTTACCGATCGATGGATCGGATTTCCTGACTATGATCGAAAGCTGGAAGGCTTCTCAGGAAGAATGTGGGCGCTTATATTGAGCATGGTGACTGGACAATGAAAGTCAGCCATGATGGTGCAACACTTTCATCCGAAAGGTAAATTTGAGGACAGAGATGCTGAGATTGCTTTCACATTCAATGAGAAGAGGGATATGGAGAGCATGACAGTATCCGCACATTATACAACAGGAGAAATCCTTAAAAAGCCGGATTAAATACAATCCTTGGAATGGGAACTGTATTTGTTGTATTGATTTTCATTTCATTTATTATCTATCTGCTTGGATTCATTCCGAAAGCTTCAGAAGAAGCTTTCCGGTAAAGGAAAAAGCTGCAGAAGAGAAGAAGGAAACACCTGGCCAGGCAGCTCCGGCACCTGCAGTATCTGCACCACAGGCAGCAGGTACGGATGACGGCGAATCTTGCAGCAGTTATTGCAGCAGCAATCGCAGCTTCCAGAAGGAACTTCTACAGATGGTTTCGTAGTTCGTTCTATCAAGAGAAGAAAATCAAATAAATGGAATTAATCAGGAGGATATGAAAATGAAGAATTATACAATTACAGTAAACGGAAATGTATATGATGTAACAGTTGAAGAAAAAATGGTGCAGGTGCAGTTCAGACAGCAGCACCAGTTGCAGCTCCTAAGGCTGTTGCTCGGCAGCTCCAAAAAGCAGCTCCGGCAGCAGGTGCAGGAAGTATCCAGGTAAAAGCCGGTGCAGCCGGAAAAGTATTCAGATTCCTACATCCGTTGGTCAGAGGTACAGGCTGGAGATACTGTAATCGTGATCGAAAAGGCCATGAAGATGGAGATCCCGGTTGTTGCCCCGGAAGCAGGAACTATTGCCAGCATTGATGTTGCAGTAGGTGATGCTGTTGAATCAGGAGCCGTACTCGCTACATTAAACTAGTTACTGAACCAGGAGGTTTTACAAATGGAATATATTTCAAATACGCTGGGAAACCTCGGGATCAGACCGCGTTCATGAATCTGACTTTTGGTAACCTGATCATGATCGCTGTTGCCTGCGTGTTTCTCTATCTGGCAATCCACCATGGCTTTGAGCCATTGCTTCTTGTTCCGATTGCCTTTGGTATGTTGCT
>VOFC01005103.1_pt1 | contig 11912 bp, 19 predicted proteins | sample 5384161 | NCBI WGS metagenome assembly VOFC01 (sample SAMN12384722, study PRJNA508395) | human gut metagenome | isolation source: healthy gut B | host: Homo sapiens | reverse complement strand
CATTACGTATTGCTGCCCGGAAAGTTCCAGATGCTCCTTGAGCAGGCGGTAGACCTGTTCGACGGCATGGTTGTCCACCAGCCCGCAAGCGCAGCGGCTTCTCGGTGCGTACATCTTCACGGCCGGCGGCATGTTTCAATGGTACGCTCTTGAGCTGTTCGGCATTCAGGCTATCACAATGGAGGGCTTTTCTCGCCCATCACGCTTCCGGCGCCGCTGTCTGATGTCAACGCCGCCATCGCTATGGGCTGCTTCGTACCTCGTTATTCTGGGAGGCGGTATCGCGTATAACGGCTTCAAAGGCGGGCAGCACTTTAAAGGGAGTTCTCGCTGCCGATTTCCCATGAAGCCTGTCTGTTCGGCGCGCTTTTAAGCGGCCTGCTCGTTACGGAGCTTGTGCCATTATGTGAATCTGAGCTTTGTGCCGCCGGTCACGCGGGCGTTATGTTCACGCTGCTGCACGCGCTCATTCAGGCATATGTTTTGACGATGCTCGTCGCGCTCTATTTCGGCGAGGTTTCCGGAGAAGCAGGAACCGAAAAAGAAAAAGTAAAAGCAGAAGCTGAAAATTAACCTACGGAGGGAAAAATATCATGAACGCAAAAAGGAAGAAATAAAATCTGTTTTTATACGAGCCGGGAAGTCTGGAAGCAGCAAAGCGGGTAAGACAGTGTTACGACATGCTTCAGAAAACACATTGAGCCAGCATTGCCGTGTTTCAGGCAGACAGACAGATTTGTTAGACCGCAGAGCTTTTTATCGGAGATGCAGGAAACGTCAGACGATATTGCTGTTGATCGGCAGCTTTTTTGCAGGCGTATTCTGCCATAACAGTTCTGATCCGGATGCAACGGTGATGCTGATCGCAGCGGTTGTCGTGGGATTTTGTGAAACGCTGACACTGCTCAGTCTATATGGAACAATTCTTCTGGAAGCAGAAAATGAGAAAAAAATTACAAGAGAATTCAAAGAGACAGATTATATCAGGGCGAAAGATGCGCGTTTTGGCAAAGTATACACAGCCGTTGTGGTCGTCTGTCTGCTTTTGTTTAATGCATGGGTTATTTTCTTTTCATAAAAACAGTACATAGAAAATAATGTGTAAAGGTCTGGAAGAAAAAATATCTGACAGGCTGCGGGGATGAGTGAATATGCTGCGGGAAAAAATATATGAATTGAAAAATTGGAAATTGGCGGTTCACACAACGTGGAATCCGGGCGCGGAAAATGTGATGCGGATTCACCTTGTTCCACCACGCTTTCTGTCGGGAAAAATAGTGCCTTCTGTTGTGATATTGAATGGGCAGGAAATCGTACCGGTCAGTGAGGCATGGGCGATTCTTCTCACAGAGTTTATCCGGCGGATCAATCAATATGAAAATCATGCGATAGAGGAGAAGGAGGTGCAGCAGGTTCTTAAGGAAACCTTTGGAGCGGTCAGAAAGATATATCCGAAAACAGACCCAGAAGTTTTTCACAGAGACTTGTCGGTCATGCTGGATACATTTGAGGATGTGATCGCTGGAAAAATTCCACAGATGGAGATCGCAGGAATAAGTCTTGGGGAATATGCAGCGTATATGCGGGCACCACACCGGATGGATCTTATGGTTTCTGCCATGACACGCGAAGGAAAATGGCATTGCAATCAAAAATGCATACACTGCTATGCGGCAGGACAACCGCTGTCAGAAGAACAGGAGCTTGACACTGAAAGCTGGAAAAAGATCATCCGTGCATGCAGGAAAGCAGGAATTACCCAATTGACCTTTACGGGTGGAGAACCTACACTTAGAGATGATTTATGTAAATTAATTTCAGAGGCAAGATGGTTTGTAACAAGGTTAAACACAAATGGGATACGGCTGACAAAGGAGCTTTGCGCAGAACTTGTACAGGCGGAACTTGACAGTGTGCAGGTGACATTTTATTCGGCAGATCCGGATATTCATAATGAACTTGTTGGCGGTGCACATTATGAGGAAACTGTTGCTGGAATTAGAAATGCGGTGACAGCAGGAATCAATCTGAGTATTAACACACCGCTTTGCAGTTTGAACAAAGATTATCTGGAAACACTGAAATTTTTACATAATCTGGGTGTGCGATATGTGACCTGTTCGGGACTGATCATCACGGGAAATGCAAGAACGGATGAATCGGTACGGACACAGCTTTCAGGGGAACAGCTTTATCAGGTGTTAAAAGAAGCAGCCGGATATTGTTATGCAAACAATATGGAAATCAACTTTACATCGCCGGGCTGGATCGCGCAGGAAAAGCTGCAGGAGCTTGACTGGATGTACCGTCCTGTGGTGCATGTTTAAGTAACATGGCAGTCACACCAGACGGAAAAGTAGTTCCGTGCCAGAGCTGGTTATCGGGAGAAAACTTTGGAAAAATGGGAGTGACACGCTGGGAAAAGATCTGGAATCATCCAGACTGTAAAGCGCGCCGCATGGAAACCGCACAGATGAAACAGGAGTGCCCATTAAGGGGAAAGGCGGAGATGACAAGATGAAACAGACGGTGAAAAAATTATTGTTTATGCTTGGTATCATGTGTTTGACCATATTCGGAAAAGAGACATCGACAACCGTTTTGGCGGACAATTTGGATGAGATTGAAAATTACACGATTTACGCAGAACCAGACTGGGAAGACGGCTCTGTTTATCTGAAATATGATATTACGTGGAAAGTGTTGGATAGCGACACAGACGGTCCTCTGGAATGGGTTAAAATCGGTATCCCAAATTCGAATGTAGAGGAGATTGAGGGTTACAGCAGTAATATTGAAAATATTCGGTATTACAAAAAAATGGCGGTTCCTATGTAAGGATTGATTTTGACCGGAAATATTACGAGGGTGAGACGGTAGAATTTTCATTTGGAATCCACCAGCATCATCTATACCAGACTATAGATGGCATGAGAGTGTATCGATTTACGCCGGGCTGGTTTGATGAGATTGTTGTAGATGAACTGAATATCTATTGGAAATCTGACAATATAAAATATGTTTTAAATGGATATTGGGGAACAGATGGTTACTATCAGTTTCGCACGTCTTTGGCGGAGGGCTCATGCTATGAATAAAAGTATAACACAAGCGACTCAAAATGATAAGCAGATTTCTAAATCTATCAAAAGATTTTTTACGAGGTTTCATATTTCCTCAGCCTTGAAAGCGGCCAATGCCTATAAAAAGAAGGGCGTTCCAGTAATGGAAGCTCATGCTATTTTCTAGTATCTGTTTCTGCTGATTTTTTCTAACAGAAGCATGTACATGAACCTGATCATCGGAAATTTTCCAGTATCTGACGACGCCTGATTTTGCAAAGGATACGTATATCGTTTTATTCATAAACAACAATACTTTCAACCCGAATCATCAGGGATGCCATTCTGCCTTTAGATTCTGATGCAAATGTTTCTTATCATTGATGATTCCATGTTTGAACGTAATCGTTCAAAGAACTGTTGGTTACAAACGCCGGAAGCTTTCCATGGAAAAAGGAACACAAGCTATGCTTACGCTTTTGGACGCAGCCAGGAAAGCTACAATTTCGGCGAAATATGTTCTTTTTGATAGCTGGTTTTCATCACCAAGCACTCTTCACGCAGTAAAAAGTATGGGTTACGATGTAATCGGCATGGTCAAGAAAACACCAAAGATGTTCTTTCGCTACAATGGCGAAGATATGTCTCTAACTTCCATCTACAACAAGAACAAAAAGAGACGCGGAAGATCAAGATATCTGCTCTCTGTTATGGTTGATGTTGTAAAGGATGGTGAAATCATTCCTGCCAAAGTAGTTTATGTCCGCAACTCTCTTTCCTATGATGCAATGACCGCACATACTGCAGTTGTTTTTACACGATAATGATACTTTCACTAGAAAGCAGGGAATCCAATGATAACCGGTCCCTGGGCGAGCTTTTTCTATACTTTTCGGACGAAATGTCGGATATCACATGAATACAGGCTTTTCAAATGCTGCTTCAAATGTTCAGAACAATGCTTTCAGATAACACTGAACTTTCAGATGAAAAAATCGCTGAATTGGCAGATGCATTTATGAATACACTTCCGGTCATGTTGAAAACACAACTACAAGCCTCATAAAGTCTGGACATTGACAACTGAATAACTGCCAGGTATTGAGTTTTCAAGGTGCATAGCTAAAATTTATGTGCGAAGTTTGAGTAAAGGAACAATAGTGTTAGTTCATGGCGCTTATCATGGCCCATGGTGCTGGGAGGATAATTTTAAGCCGTTCTTTGTAAAACGAGGATATAGTGTTATAGTGGTCAATTTTAGTAATCCAAATCCAAAAGTGAAAATAAATGACTATATGGAACATCTCAATGAAGTGGTGGGAGAAATTAGTGGAAAAGTTTATATTATTTCACATTCGTTAGGAACTGCAATAGTGGAAAAATATATTACTAAGTTTTCGCCTAAATTAGAAGCCGTTGTCTTTTTGACTCCTAGTCCAGTAATAAAAAGACTTCAAAAAAAGCCTTCCTTGTTAATTTTCATAATATAATGAGGAGTAAAAGTTGTTTCTACTTTTCTAATCGCCTAGATGAAAGTGTGGAAAGCGTTTATCTGGATAAGTTTACTGATGAGTCAAGGCAAATTGAACTTTTAATGATTCGCAAGAAAGTACCTGTAGGTTATGAGTGGAATTATAAGACATTAGGATAGGAGGACAGGTAATGAAAAAAGACAACTGTAGTTTTTGATTTAGACGGAACATTATTAGATACGTTACAGGATCTTGCAAATGCAGTCAATTATGCACTGGAACAGCAGGGAATGCCAAAGCGTACATTAGAGGAAGTGCGTCAATTTGTAGGAAATGGCGTGCGCCTGCTAATGATCCGGGCGGTGCCGGATGGGGAGAGAAATCCATTATTTGAGGAAACCTTTGCGCTTTTTAAAGAATATTACGGCAAACATTGCAATGATAATACAAAGCCGTATGCAGGCGTTGTAGAACTGATCGAGACATTGAAGAAGAAGGGCTTATGCAGTCGCAATCGTATCGAATAAGATTGATTTTGCAGTCAAAGAATTAAACGACCTTTATTTTAAAGGAATCGTTCCTGTAGCAATCGGTGAAAAAGAGGGCATCCGCAGAAAACCGGCTCCGGATACAGTATATGAGGCATTGAAGGAACTTGGAAAAACGAAGGAAGAAGCGGTTTACGTCGGTGATTCTGACGTTGATATCGAGACAGCGAAAAATGCAGGCATGCCTTGTATCTCGGTTCTCTGGGGATTCCGTGACAAAGAGTTTTTAGCAGAGCACGGAGCAGAATACTACGCTGAGACGGCAGAGGATGTACTAAGATATATAAAAGAGATGAAATAGCATCAGGGCAATTCTGTACGCAAACGTTAGAGTAAAATCACCCGGCAATTGCAAGATATATCCCCCCGGGGAGCTTGCAGGACCGGACATTCCTAAAGTAAAATAGTCGGCATGGAGATGATAGCACCCTGACAGGTGGCAGATCTTACAAAAAGAAAATGGAGATTAGAATGAAAAAGAGAATTTTTGCGATGCTGATGGCAGCAGCAATGATGCTTTCCATGGCAGCCCTGTGGAAACGGCGCAGAAGAAAAGAAAACAGAAAATTCCGCTGGAACCGAAGCACAGGCAGCGGACGGAGCTTCGACACTTGTATATGGAAGTAATGATTACACGCGTATCAATCCGGCAATGGATGAGCATGGTGAGATCAATATTCTGATTTTCAGCGGACTGACATCACATGATGGTGAGAATCAGGTTGCTCCGGGGCTTGCAAAGAGCTGGGACTACGATGAAGATACTTTTAACTTATACATTCCATTTAGAGGAGAATGTAAAGTGGCATGATGGGGAAACCATTTACAGCAGATGATGTAAAATTCACGATCGAGTCAATCATGGATCCTGATAACGGTTCCGAAAATGCACCAAACTACGAAGACGTAACAGCAATTGACGTGATCGACGATCATACGATCGCATTTACGCTTTCAGCACCGAACGTAGCTTTTCTTGACTATATGACAATGGCAATTCTGCCAAAGCATTTACTGGAAGGCGAAGATATGCAGGAGTCGGATTTCTTCCGCCATCCGATCGGTACCGGCCCATACAAATTAGACAGCTGGGATGCAGGACAGGCGATCACATTGGTAAAGAACGAGGATTATTTCAAGGGTACACCGAATATCGACAAGATCATTTTTAAGATCGTACCGGATGATAATGCAAAAGCGATCCAGATGCAGTCCGGAGAACTGGATCTTGCATTACTGACACCGAAGGATGCGAAGACCTTTGCAGATCAGGATGGTTACACATGTTATGATATGAAGACATCGGATTACCGTGGAATCCTTTACAATTTTAATAATGATTACTGGACAGCCAATAAAGACACTATCCCTGCCATCAATTATGCAATTGACAGACAAAGGGCGATCATTGATGCGGTTCTCCTTGGACAGGGGAATGACTGCATACGGACCATTGCAGCGTAATATTTATAACAATGAGAATGTAGAACATTATGATTACAATCCGGAAAAATCAAAAGAAATCATGGAGTCTGTCGGATGTACGATGGGTGAAGACGGATTCTACTACAGAGACGGCGAAAAGATCGGTTTCGTAATAAGTGTCGGAGCAGGTGACCAGGTACGGCTCGATATCGCCCAGGCAGCAGCACAGCAGTTAAAAAGAAGTTGGTATTGACTGTACGGTAGAAGTTCCGACAGAGGTTGATTGGGGCGGACAGATGGCGTATCTGATCGGCTGGGGAAGTCCTTTTGATGCAGATGACCATACTTACAAAGTATTCGGTACAGATAAGGGTGCTAACTATAGTTCTTATTCCAATGCACTGGTAGACCAGTATCTGATTGAGGCGAGAGAGTCTGCAGATCCTGCGGTGCGTGCAGAGGCATATGACAAGTTTCAGGAAGAGCTGGCAAAAGATCCGGCATTTACCTTTATCTGCTATATTGATGCAAATTATGTGGCAAATTCTTCTATTCAGGGAATCTCAGCAGACACTGTTATGGGACATCACGGTGTCGGAATTTTCTGGAATGTTGCAGACTGGACGATCGGGAACTAGGAAATAACTGCCGGAGGCAGCAGAAGGAATTCACTATGGAAGAACAGAGCAGAACATATATATTGGAAGCTTCAGATTTATCGGTCAGTTTTGAAACGGACGCCGGTGAAGTACAGGCAGTCAGAGATGTAAGCCTCTCCCTGAAAGAGGGAGAGGTTCTTGCGATTGTGGGAGAGTCCGGCTGTGGGAAAAGCGTCCTGTGTAAAAGTCTGATGAAAATGCTTCCGGGAAATGCCAGAATAAAATCAGGAAAAATTCTGGCAAATGGAATCGATATTACCGGGTACAAAGAGCGTGACATGGCGAAATTGCGTGGAACGCTTTTTTTCCATGGTATTTCAGGATCCGATGACAGCATTAAATCCGACGATGACAATTGGCAGACAGATAGAAGAAGCAATTAAAATACACAATCCTCATATAAAGCGTGATGCATTAGAAAAGCGTGTCATAGAGCTGATGGGATTAGTCGGTATCGATCAGGCAGACGAGCGGAGGAATTTATACCCGTATCATTTTTCGGGAGGCATGAGACAGCGCAGTGTGTTAGCAATCGCACTGGCAGGAAATCCGTCTATCCTGATCGCAGATGAGCCGACAACAGCGTTAGATGTGACGATACAGGCACAGATTTTGGATCTGTTCCGCGATATCCAGAAGAAAATGCATACCTCAACTATTTTTGTGACGCATGATCTGGGCGTTGTCGCAAGAGTTGCTGACCGGGTGGCTGTCATGTATGCAGGGAAAATCGTGGAACTTGGAACAACAGAGGACATTTTTTATGATGCAAGGCATCCATATACATGGGGGGCTTATGCAGGCGCTTCCGGCGTATGCAAAAGGAAAGAGATGCTGCATGCGATCCCGGAATGCCGCCGGTATTGATCGATCCTCCCAGGGGGGGATGCGTTTGCATGCAGAAATGAATATGCACTTGCAATTGATTATGAAAAAAGAACCGCAAATGTTTAGGATATCGGACACACACTATGCGGCAACCTGGCTGCTGGATGAGAGAGCACCTGAAATAAAACCGCCTTCGCTCGTATGCAGTCCCTTTTTGGCAGAAGGAGATCAGAGAGAAGGATGTGAAGAAACAGCGGAGCGTAAAAAGACTTCTGTGGTGGAAGAATGTCAGAATGATGCAGAAAACAGGAGACTTTAGTGGCTGTAAATCATCTCACGAAAAGCTTTTCCATTGGAAAAAAAAATGTGCATAAAGCTGTAGATGATGTGAGTTTCCGGATTTATAAGGGTGAAGTTTTTGGACTGGTAGGTGAATCCGGTTCCGGAAAATCAACTGTGGCAAACTGCGTGATGAATTTATGTAAACCAGATAGCGGAGAGATTTTATATAAGGAAATTGATACCTGCTGCAGTAAGGAGTTCCGGAAAAATAAAAAAATGCTTCAGTGTGAGCGGCAGATTATTTTTCAGGACTCCACTTCCAGTTTGAATCCTCGTATGAAAGTGAAGGATATTTTGTCAGAGCCCTTCCGGATACAGCACATCGCACCGAAAAGAGGGACACTTTCAGCGGAGGCAGCATTTCAGCTGACGTATGTTGGATTGATAATTCCTATCTGGAAAAATATCCTTCGGAGCTCTCAGGCGGACAAAGGCAGCGTGTTGCAATTGCGCGTGCAGTAGCGATGGAACCGGAACTGCTGGTCGCAGATGAACCGATCGCATCCTTAGATGTATCCATTCAGGCACAGATCGTGAACCTGTTCCGGCATTTGCAGAAGGAGCATGGGTTTTCGTTTCTGTTCATTGCACACGATCTTTCCATGGTACGTTTTTTGTGTTACCGGGTAGGTGTGATGCATGACGGCAAATTAGTGGAAGTAGGAAATGTGGAGGATGTTTTCAGACATCCGAAACACCCATACACGAAGGCATTGATCGAGTCGATCCCAATTCCGGATCCACACAGGGAGCGGCAAAGAGCAAGAGAGAAAGGAACATGAGTAAAAAAGAGATTGGTATCTATATAATAAAAAAAATATTGCTGTTTCTGGCAAGCATTTTTTTGTTGTCAGTGATCGTATTTTATATCTCCAGACTGGCACCGGGAGATCCGCTTGTCTCTTACTATGGGGAAAGAGTGGAAAAAATGAGTCCCGAGGAACATGACTGGGCGATGGAGAAGCTGGGACTGAACGAGTCTGTTTCCGTCCAGTATGTAAAATGGCTTTCGAATGCATTTCATGGAGAATTCGGCATCTCCTATAAATACAAAATGGATGTGCTGGAAGTGATTTCCGGAAGAGTCGGAAATACAATGCTGCTGGGCGGGATAGGCTTTTGTGCTTATTTTTACACTGGCGCTGTTATTGGGAATTTTGTGTGCATGGCACGAAGAAAAATGGCTGGATAAAATCATATGCCAGGTCGGAACGGTCACAAGCTGTATACCGGAGTTCTGGTTTTCGCTGGTACTGATCCTTTTCTTTGCAGTTGAGCTTCATATATTGCCAAGCTCCGGCGCTTATACAATCGGAAAAGAGAAAGATACTGCTGACAGGATACAGCATCTCATATTGCCGGTCACAGTTGTAGTGATGGGACACCTATGGTACTACGCTTATATGATCCGCAATAAGATCTTAGAGGAAGTGCGGGCAGATTATGTGCTGCTGGCAAAATCGAAGGGACTTACAAAAAACAGCATCCTTTTCCGCCATTGTCTCCGCAATATTATTCCGAGTTATCTGAGTATTATGGCAATCTCGGTGCCTCATATTTTAGGAGGAACCTATATTGTTGAGACGGTATTCTCTTTATCCGGGGCTTGGAACACTGGCTTATGAGAGTGCCAGATATAAAGATTATAATTTACTGATGGTTTTATGTATTCTTACAGGTATTGTCGTGGTTGTCTGCAACATGATCGCCCAGACGATAAATGAGAGGATCGATCCGAGAATACGTCAGTGACAGAAAGGAACCGATGATGGATACAGATTTTCAGATTGTGGGAATTAGAAATACAGAGGATCAGATTGTTAGCAGGCATAAAAAATGGTATCAGGGAAAACCTTTGATATCAGCGCTGCTGCTTGCGGTCATCCTGTCAGGGCTGCCTGTGCTGTCATCTGATCATGACAAAAGATCCTGGCTATATGGATCTGGCACATTACAATGAAGCACCGGGAGGAGAGTTCCTCTTTGGGACAGATACAATGGGGAGAGATATTTTTTCCATGATCTGGTATGGAGGACGGATATCCCTATTGATCGGAGTACTTGCAACGCTTATCTCTACGGTACTTGCTATTGTCTTTGGTTCAGTCAGCGGATGTGCACCGGAATGGGTGGATTCACTGCTAATGCGCTTTACAGAGATTTTCTTAAGTATCCCGAACCTGCTGCTGGTTATTTTATTGCAGGCAGTCTTAGGAAAAGCCAGCATTTTCAGTATTTCATTTATTATCGGGATCACGAGCTGGCCAGGTATTGCCAAAGTGGTGCGCACGGAAGTAAAACAGATCCGAAACAGCGGGTATGTCATCGCAGCAAGATGTATGGGAGGAAGCTTCCGGCATGTCTTGTGGAAACACCTGACTCCTAATTTTTGCTTCATCGATCATGTTTATGGTTGTCATGAATATCAGAAGCGCGATCATTGCAGAGTCAACCTTAAGCTTCATGGGAATCGGTCTGCCGTTAGAGCAGATTTCGTGGGGAAGCATGCTTTCAAATGCAGACAAAGCACTGATGACGAAGTCATGGTGGATCATCCTCATACCGGGTCTTTTTCTTACAGCCACGCTCATGTGCATGACAAATCTTGGAAATTATTTGAGAAAAGCTGTCAACCGGAAGGAAAGTTATCTGTAACTGTGTCAGTGCATATATGACTTTACAGTTGACAAGACAGTTGTAAAGTGATACTTTAAACAAGAATCTTAAAACCATGGTAATGAGAAATTTTGTCGTGATAAGGCAGAAAAATCTGAGAAAAGAGTGGATGATGGAATGGAAGTAATGCCTCACTTAAAACTGCGCGATGACCTCGGCATTCAGTATGCGATCCTTCCTGGAGACCCGGCAAGGGTGGAGCGGATCGCAGAACAGTTAGAGGACGTGGAGGAGTTAGAATTTAACAGGGAATATAAAAGCATTGCAGGAACTTACAAGGGAATCCGCGTGCTTGCAGTTTCTACGGGGATCGGCGGTCCTTCGACCGGAATTGCTGTGGAAGAGCTGGCGCGTATCGGCGTGACGCATGCGATCCGTATCGGAAGCTGCGGTGCATTACAAAAAGAGATCAGATTAGGGGATCTGATCTTAGTGCAGGGTGCGGTGAGAGATGAAGGAACTTCCAGAACGTACATAGATTCCATTTATCCGGCAATCCCGGATTTTGAACTGATGAATGCCTGTGTAGAGGCAGCAGAGGAGGAGCAGATTCCGGCGCATGTCGGAATGGCACGGAGTCATGACAGTTTTTACACGGACAGAGAGGACGAGATCGACGCACTGTGGGCCGGCAGAGGAGTGCTTGGCTGTGATATGGAGACGGCGGCGCTGTTTGTGATCGGAAGGCTCCGGGTGTGAAGACAGCCTCTGTCTTAAATACGGTGGTGGAATACGAGGATAACCTTGAAGATAACATTAACAACTATACGGATGGAGTGAATGCAACCGTACAGGGAGAAAAAAACGAGATTCATGTAGCATTGGAGGCACTGTACAGGTGCTCCGGAAAATGAGGAGGACAACGTTATGAAGAACATTTTTAAAACAAAATTAAACACA